>Ga0193752_1000043_pt1 | contig 196666 bp, 166 predicted proteins | sample H1c1metaG_FD_144924 | JGI IMG/M metagenome (GOLD analysis project Ga0193752, IMG submission 144924) | Soil microbial communities from a riparian zone of the East river system, Colorado, United States - H1c1 | ecosystem: Environmental > Terrestrial > Soil > Riparian zone | place: USA: East...
GGCATGAGCAAAGGTATTAACCACGGGACACAGCCGCAAAAAGGCACAATCCCGCTCCCAACGGTGCGAAGAAGCGACCAAAAACTGTTGCATAAGAATGCTGCTAAAGAAAATCACAACCGCTGCTGCAACCGTAACACCATCTCAGACTTCCATGAATTAAACGTGCCATCAACAATCTTCTTACGCGCCTCTGTAACCAAATGCATATAAAATGCGAGGTTGTGAATACTCGCAATAGTTAAACCCAGGATCTCCTTGGATTTCACAAGATGCCGGAGATATGCCTTTGAATAAAAATTGCTGACATGGCAATCAAATCCATCATCAATCCGTGTAAAATCGGTCTCCCATTTTTTGTTATCAATATTGATGATCCCGTTTGAAGTAAACAACATTCCATTGCGCCCGTTGCGTGTTGGCATTACGCAATCAAACATATCAATACCCATGCTGATGCACTCAAGGATATTCCATGGAGTACCCACACCCATCAGGTAACGCGGTTTGTTATAAGGAAGATTTTCGCAACACAAATTGCAAAGTTCATACATCATTTCTACCGGTTCACCAACACTCAGACCGCCTATGGCATTGGCCACTGCATTTTTTGAACTGATAAAATCACAAGACTGCTTTCTTAACTCCGGGAAAGTACTGCCTTGCACAATAGGTAGTAGGTTCTGCGTATAACCATACTTGTCAGGTGTACTATTGAAACGTTCAAAACATCTGTCGAGCCAACGGTGCGTGAGGTGCATTGATTTTGAGGCATATTCATATTCACTGGGATATGGAGGACATTCATCAAATGCCATGATCAGGTCTGCCCCGATCACTCTTTGTATATCCATAACATATTCAGGTGTAAAAAGATGTTTTGAACCATCAATATGTGACTGGAAGATAACTCCCTCTTCAGTAATCTTACGGGTGCCGGCAAGCGAAAAAACCTGGTAACCACCGCTATCTGTAAGAATGGGCTGGTTCCAGCCATTAAATTTATGCAATCCGCCTGCCTGCTCCATTACGGATAAGCCCGGCCGAAGATACAGGTGATAGGTGTTTCCAAGAATGATCTGTGCATTTACGTCTTCTACAAGTTGTTGCTGGGAAACAGCTTTGACACTGCCGGCAGTGCCAACCGGCATAAATATGGGCGTTTGAATCTCTCCATGATCAGTTGTGATCTTGCCTGCTCTTGCCTTGGATAATGTATCGCCGGTCTGAATTTCAAATGTTAAAGATGCCATGCGCTGCTGATTCCGGTTTAAGATATCGCTTAAAGAGCGCAATACCTGGTGAAAAACGGCAGCAAAAGTAAGCAAGAAAAGCGGAAGCTTTCCAGCGATACGATCACAATTCCTTAATTTCGCTAACTGCGGCTAAACCGCCCTCTAAACTCCCCGTATGGACATGATGGAATTGCTAAGGAACACAGACTGGTGGGCAATCGTTTTTTATTTTTTCTGCGCAATCACATTGATTCAATTATTCTACTACTGGTTTTTTTTCAGGCATCTCGCTTTTTATAAAGAACGAGACAAAGAAAAATCGCAACAACATCCGGTCAGTATTATCATTTGTGCGCGTGATGAAGCGAGTAATCTTGTGAAAAATTTTCCAGGTGTACTCGTACAAACCTATCCATCTACACACGAAGTAATTGTTATCAATCATAACAGCCAGGATGAAACGCGTTATCTTCTTGAAGAATTTAAAAAAACTTTCAAAGGTCTTCACCTGGTGAACCTTGAACAGGAAGCAAAAGGTATACCGGGAAAAAAGTATCCGCTGTCAATAGGAATCAAGGAAGCAAAACATGAGATCATCCTCCTTACTGATGCTGATTGTGTGCCTGCCAGTGAATTCTGGTTACAAAAAATGCAGGACGGATTTACAGATGGTATTGAAGTGGTACTTGGTTACGGGGCTTATAACAAAAGGCCCGGCTTGCTTAACCGGTTGATCCGCTTTGAAACTTTTCATACTGCTATACAATACCTGTCATACGCAATTGCCGGTGTGCCATATATGGGTGTGGGAAGAAATCTGTCTTATAAAAAAGGGTTGTTTCTAAACAACAAGGGTTTCTCTTCACTTAACCATGTGCCCGGCGGGGATGACGATTTGTTTGTGAATAAGGTAGCCACCCGGGCTAATACCCGTGTTGTGATTGATCCGGAAGCATTCACACTTTCTGAACCAAGAAAAAACTGGACCGAGTGGACTCAACAAAAAAACAGGCACTTTTCAACAGCAAAGTTTTATAAGGCTTCTCACAAATTTTTACTCGGTCTCTATACTTTTTCGCATTTCTTTTTCTACCCGATGTTTGTTTTAAGCATCATATTTTTTGACTGGAGACTGGCGCTTGGAGTTTTTGGACTTCGCTTTTTCTCACAAGCAATCATCTATAATAAAGCAATGAACCGGCTCCAGGAAAAGGACCTCTTTGCCTGGTGGTGGCTCCTTGATATCTGGATGTTTTTTTATTATATCATCTTTGCTCCTGCAATCTGGAAAAAGCCTAAGAAGACATGGAACTGATCACAAAATATTTCGCCGACTTTGATTCCAGGCAGTTGGAACAGTTCGCTGCCCTTGAAGCTTTATATTCCGATTGGAACTCAAAAGTAAATGTAATATCAAGGAAGGATATCGATAGCCTGTATGAAAAACATGTGCTACATTCTTTGAGTATTGCTGCGGGTTTTGACTTTCTAAAGGGAATGGAAGTAATCGATATTGGAACCGGCGGCGGTTTCCCCGGAATACCGCTTGCTATATTTTTTCCGGATGTTCAGTTCCACCTTGTAGACAGTATAGGTAAGAAAATTAAAGTTGTGGAGGATATTTCAACGGCGATAGGACTGAAAAATATTACCGCACAACATACCCGGGCAGAAGATATAAAGAACCGGAAGTTTGATGTCGCTGTTTCAAGAGCTGTAGCTCCTCTTAACGATCTGATCAGATGGTCTACCCCAATTCTCAGGAAGCGTAAACCAGGAGACAGGAAATCGGATGATGATATGCCGGTGCCAAATGGCCTGATTTGCCTGAAAGGCGGAGATCTTGCCGGGGAAATTTCACAAACTAAAGCAAGACCCAGGATCATGGAAATTCACCAGATTTTCCAGGAGGAATTTTTCCATGAAAAATTTATCATTTATGTACCACTTTAACTATCAAGTAATTATGTCTTCTCTTCATTAAAATTACCACAAAGTGGTATACACAGACTAGTTGAAAAGAAGGACATTTGCCGTTATGGATATTAATGTTTGTATAGTAGATGATAACAAGGATATCCGCTCTGCATTGGAACAAATAATTTCAATGTCTGAGGGATATAATCTTGTTGGGAGTTGTCCGACCGCGGAAGAAGCCTTGCTTCATATTCCATTGATCCAGCCTGATATAGTGCTGATGGACATCGACCTGGGTGAAGGGGAAAATGGTATTCAGGTTGTTAGAAAACTGAAGTCCAGTTATCCCGAAATACTGTTCATGATGTGTACGGTATATGAAGACGACGAAAAAATATTTGAGGCATTGAGTGCTGGTGCAAATGGTTACATCGTAAAAAAAACAGCTCCGCACCGGCTCCTGGAAGCAATAAGTGAACTTCAGCAGGGAGGTGCCCCAATGAGCAGCCAGATCGCCAGGAAAGTGGTGAATGCCTTCCAGCTCCGCACACCGGAAGCTACTGCAACCAGGAGTCCCGACCTGAATACCTTGTCGCCAAGAGAAAAAGAAATTCTCGAATTGCTTGCAAAAGGCCTCCTGTATAAGGAAATTGCCGGTCAGCTGTTTATCAGCCAGGAAACGGTACGTAAACATGTATACCATATTTACGAAAAACTCCATGTAAACAACAGGGTCGAAGCTATCAACAAGTTCTTCGGACGTTAAGTAATCAAAAGAAATTAAGTAGTCAAAATTTACCACTTCGTGGTATTTCAGGAAAAAACAGTCTTTTCTATCTTTGAGCTAGCTGCGCCTCGAATACCTTAAATCATTAAGCTTATCCCGTTCTTGAAAATAAAAAAAGGCTACCTCACTATAATGAGGCAGCCTTTTTTTATTTTGCAGACACTTAACCTTTTTTCTCCGTTACCTTTTTGCTTTTGATGGTGCCTTATTTCTTTTGCAGGTCTTTCAGTTTTTTCTCCTTTACCTTATTTCTTTTGCAGGTCTTTCCCTTTTTAAGTTGCAGTCCTTTCCATTGCCGGTATTAAAAAGGAATCTCCAGCCTATTATTTCGCCTCTCAAGGTCGGCCATTCTTTGAGACGGATCAATTTCAATGACTTTCATTTCTGACAACTTTCTTGGGAGTTCCAGCACATAAGTTGGATGCGTCCATCGCCATGGTTCAAAAACCTTACGGGGTATTTGATCATCCTCCACCGGTTTTTCACCAAATGCCAGGTATGTTGGTATATAAGCCAGCTCCTGGGTTCCATCTTTGTACTGAATCATCAGGTCAATTGGCATCGGCATCTTGCCAATCATCTTTAAGCGGATTTTTGATTTTCCACCCTCTTCCCAAAGACTATCGATTCCATAGTCAATGGTTTTTGTACTATTTACAAAATACTCTTTGTACCAATCCAATTTAAGACCGCTTACATTTTCTGCAACCCGCATGAAGTCATTCGAGTTAGGATGTTTAAAACGCCATAACCGATAATACTCAAGTAATATTTTATCCCGTACTGCATCGCTGGTTATATAACCCAGCTGGCCGAGGAATACACATCCCTTCGAATAGGCTGCCGCACTGTATGCCGAGTTGGTATTGAAGTGATCTGCATGAGTAGTTAGGGGTTCTTCTATCCCGCTTTTAGCAAGGCCAATATATGACATATAGCTGCCCCTGTCATATTTAGGAAGAAGCCTGGATGTTGAATCAAGTGTCTTGAGATATGCAGGATTATTTGCAGCGCGTTTCATCAGCACGTTTTGCCGATAAAAAGCCTGTACCCGGTTAGTTGCAAAATCTGTAAACCCTTCATCCATCCAGGCGTATAATGATTCGTTTGTACCCATCATCATCTGGTACCAGCTATGCATCCACTCGTGGAAAGCCGTGCCGATGCCTGGCCCTGCAAGTAAAGTTGCCATAGGGTATTCCATACCACCATCACCCCCATGTATAAACGAATATTGTTTATATGGATATTCGCCAAAATTTTTCTCGATAAAAGGCAACACAGTATTTGCTGCATCCAGCACATCCTGCCATTGCTTATCAACGCTTTCAAGATATTTATTGAAGTCGTTGCCCAACTCATTCTTTCTTGTTGCAGTTAGTTTTTCATACTGTTCTTTCAAAAAGGTTTCATCACGGTTGTAAAACACATGCAGGGTCGGCCCGTTTGGAACATTTTTAGAAAGATGCCTGAATTCCGGATCGGCTGCCCACATAAAGTCATGAACATTGGGAGCCAGGAAATGCCAGGTTAATTTATCGCCAGCTGGCCGGACAACTTTTGTTCCCGGGTTCTCATAGCCATAACCGATCTGGGCAGCATTCTGCAAATAACCGGTTCCGCCGAGAATATAAGTTTTATCAATACTGATTTTTACATCATAATCTCCCCAGACCCCGTAAAATTCACGTGCGACATAAGGTGTCGGGTGCCAGCCTTCATAATCATATTCGCAAAGTTTTGGATACCACTGGCTCATGGAATAACGCACACCATTGGCAGCATCGCGGCCACTTCTCCTGACCTGGAGCGGCACCTGTGCTTCAAATTCCATTTCAAATATTACTTTGGATTTTGGAAGAATAGGGCGGGAAAGTTTCACTTCAAGAATTGTTTCACGCATCGTATAATCCTGCGCTACTCCATTCATCTTTAAAGAAAGCACCTTTTGATACCCTATTTCATTTTCATTCAATTTTGAGATACGGTCCCGGACCCTTGGATCCCATTCACTACGATCGCCACGGCCGATCTTTCCAAGTTCCCGACTCCTCGAATCCATCATGCTTCCAGGTTGGAATGCATTCCAATAAAGGTGATAAAAAACTTTTTTCAGTGTATCCGGTGAGTTGTTCGTGTATTCAAGTTGTTGTTTTCCGGTGAATCGATTCGTATTTACATCAACTTCCACATTCATTACATATTTAACCCGTTGCTGCCAGCGATCTGGTTGACTATAGGATACATTTATAACGAAAAGTGAAAAAATCAGAACGATAACAAGTTTTTTCATACCTGGTTTGAGAATTTTGCATTTTAGAATTCCGGAAGATAGTATAAAATGTTTTCCGGAGCGGTTTTAGTACCGGATAAAGAGCCAATCCAGGCCACATAAGTTGCATGTTATAAAATTTATTAATTCATTAACAGGTTCGTAATAACGTCTTGTAGTTTCCATTATTCAACGATATTTGATTGCCAGATTTCAATGAAAATTTGATTGCCTGATGGTAAACGATATTGGATTACTTGAGATGTTCACCAATATTTGATTAAATGGTGTATTTGATTAAGTGATGTATCTGATTAAATGATGTATCTGATTAAGTGATGTTCACCGGAAATGCTGAAAAAAAGATGAAAATGCAGCAAGCAAAGATGTTCCTGACAAGGTGTATAAGCTGCATAGCAACAATCACGTTATTGTTTAAAAGACAAAGGCAGATAATTGGATGGGCTACAAGTTGTCAACTGACCTTTACTATACTTTTACAACTTGGCGGTCTTCTTGCCAAATCACAATCAACACTTGAAATCTCCGTTACCCCGAATCATCAAACGGTTGAAATGTTCACCTTCAGCAGGGTAAATAGCATCTCCGGAAGTCATACTATCGACACTTTCGCAGTTAAAGGAGCCGGCAAATATAGTTTGAAGGTTATTAATAGTAGCTTACCAGGCATTGGGGTTATAAGAAATGGCAGCGAAAATTTAAGAGAAGTTTTTCTCGCTCCCGGTTTCCCTTTACAGTTAATAATTAACACAAACCAGTTGGAGAAAAGCGAATCGGTATCCGGACCCTGGTCGGGACTTGATAGTACCTTTTCGAAAGTAAATACAGAAATGTCAGAGCGCTATCATTTCCCGGATAAGTCTTCTGAAGTACAAGAGCGGCTAAAGCTTTATAATCGTTTTTTGAAAATCATTGATACCGATATCGATGCCCGGTACCGTTCCCTCAAAGACTTTCTTTTTTACGGCCTGATGAGGCAAGCTATCGATTCATCGGATCAGATCCTCGGGCTAAACGACTACAAAATGATTTATCTGTCATATCTGAACCAGCTTGCATTCGGCAGCTTCCGGAACGATATTGACCGCCGTTACAATTACAAGCTAAACATGTTGACAACCGCGCAGTATGGAAAGCCTGCGCCATTGTTCAAGCTAAGGGATACCCTGGGTAAACTCCATAGTTTGGATGAATTTAAAGGTAAGCTTGTTTATATCGATCTTTGGGCAAGTTGGTGTTTACCCTGCAGACTGGAAACGCCATATATGCATAAGATTATTAGTAAGTATAGCAAGCGGTCAGATATAGCCTTTATTGGTGTTGCGGTAAGCGATAGAATGCAGGATTGGAAGCGGGCCATCAGGCAAGATAAACCACGATGGCTTCAGTTGCATGATAACAGTACATTTGTGGCAAATGCCTACGCGGCGACTTCTGTACCAAGATATGTATTAATTGATAAGGCCGGGAACGTACTTGATTTTCATGCGCCGCCTCCAAGCCAGCAGGCTAAACTGGTAGCGATTATCGACAAGGAATTGAGCAATTAATCGACAAAGAATTGAGCAATTAATTTATGCCGGAAACAATTAATGATAAAAGGGTATTCTCATTACTGGAGGTGTCAAAAAGCATCCAGAAGACCCTTACTGAAAGGTATACAAGTTCATTCTGGATCAAAGGAGAGGTAAACAAACTAAACCTTTACGCGCAGTCGGGTCACTGTTTTCCAGAATTGGTTGAGAAAAAAGATGGTCGCGTGATTGCAGAACTCAAATCAGTATTATGGCGTGATGACTATACCCGTATCAATCGTCAATTCCTGGAGGTTCTGCACGAACCATTAAAAGACGGGATCACTATACTCTTTTCTGCACGTATTCAATTTGATCCGGTGTTTGGACTAAGCCTCCGGATAACTGAAATTGATCCCTGGTATTCTCTTGGTGAACTGGAAAAAGAAAAGCAGCTATCTATTGCAAGGCTGCAAGCCGAAGGAATATTTGATCAGAACAAAAATCTGGCTTTTCCGTTGCTTCCGAAAAGAATTGCAATTATTTCTGTTGAAAGCAGCAAAGGATATTCTGACTTTATGAAAATTATGAACGGCAATAGCTGGGAGTATCGGTTCTTTTCTATGTTGTTCCCAGCTTTCCTGCAGGGGGATAAAGCTGTCCCATCCATAATCTATCAGTTGAAACGCATCAGGCAGGTAATCGCTCATTTTGATGTTGTCGCTATCATAAGAGGAGGTGGTGGAGATGTTGGATTGACCTGCTATAACGATTACGAACTGGCGAAAACAATTGCACTTTACCCATTGCCGGTTATTACCGGTATAGGACATTCGACAAATGAAACGGTAACAGAAATGGTTGCTTTTAAAAATGCGATCACACCTACGGAACTTGCCGACTTTCTCCTGCAGCATTATCATGAATTTTCGGTCCCCTTGCAGGAAGCAGAAAACATGCTGGTGCAGAAAGCAAATCGTTTGATCAGGGAAGAAAAGACCTCATTGATCAATCTTGCAAAATACCTGAGATCAGTTACAAGATCCACTATTTCGAATGATAAGCAGGCTATAGAGTTTGCTTCGAAGTCGTTGTTACAATATTCGAAAAATGCTTTATTGAGATCAGAAACAACGCTGAAACAATTCAGCCGCCAGCTTTCGGGGTCTGCGAATCTTTGGATATCGCGCAGCCTGGATGCACTCGATGGGCAACGAACCGCACTCGCCACAAGCAGCCGGGCTCTTATTAAACAAAGGGCCAGGGATCTCCAGAATATGGAAAAAGTAATAAGTATTTTAAGTCCGCTGCAGGTCTTGAAACGTGGGTACAGCTTCACAACAGTGAATGGCAAACTGGTGACGACAATTAATGAAATAAAAAAAGGCGATAAAATAATTACAACAGTAACAGACGGAAGCATTGCTTCAACTGTAACTTCCACGAAAATCACAACACAGCCATGAGCGAAATCTTAAACTATACCGATGCTTTTGAAGAATTACAATCTATTGTATCCGAGATGGAAGATGGTGAAATTTCGGTGGATCTATTGTCCGAAAAAGTAAAGCGGGCTGCCTTCCTGATAAACATCTGTAAAAAGAAACTGTCAGATACTGAAGGTGATGTTAACCAGATCCTGAAGGAACTGGAGGCAAATGATGCCAGTGACAAAACCTAAGAAATTCACACCAGAAATATGCAAAAAATCATCCTGATCGTACCTGGAAGCCTGAGAAACAATTCTTCTTCTTATAAACTTATTCCAACCATTGCAAAATATCTGCCCCCGGAATTTAGCTACAAAATTTTTGAAGGCACTGGCGAATTGCCACATTTTAATGACGCAGAGGAACCGTCTCATTCAATTGATAACTGGAGAAAAACGATAGCCGACTCTAACGCTGTTATGTTTATTACTCCCGAGTATGCATACGGCGTACCCGGAACTTTAAAAAATGCACTTGACTGGATAGTAGCATCAGGCGACCTGGTTAATAAGCCGACTGCGCTAATCACGGCAGCTACCGGGGGCGAACATGCGCATCAATCGCTATTAGCAATACTTGGCGCGCTGACAGCCCATCCGGCTGCTGGTTGTGATTTATTGATATCGTTCATCCGCTCAAAACTGGATGACCAGGGCAATATAAAGGATCCGCAACTTGAAGTACAGCTGGCAGATGTAGTTGAAGCACTGATTAGTGACATTAATTCCAGGCAATAAGTAAATATGTCCGGTTAATTCCAGGCAACAAGTTATGTCCCGTTAATTCCAGGCAATAAGTTATGCCCGGTTAATTCCAGGCAACAAGAATATCTGTCCGGATTTATATGCTTCGGACTTTAACTTTAACTATAGTTTGATCTTATTTTTCTCAACTACAGTGTGATCTTATCTTTCAATAACCTTCCTTTGGAGCTATAAAGGAGATTCTTTTTTTGCAGGTCTGTTTTACCTACCAGCAGGCGGTATTGAGTGTTATCCTCAGGCAGTTGGATCTGATGAATTTTTTCGATCTCCCATTCAGCATATTTACTTTTTTCAAAACCTTCTTTGACAGCGGATGGGAGATTATCTACAGCAACTTCATTTTCTGTATTGAGCCATTCCCCTTTTGAATTGTATTTTGCCTCATAGCTTACACCATCTTTTGAAAAGACAGCCGAAAACACTGATACCTTATCGCGCCATTCCACACCGGTCGCATCAGGGTATTTTTCTTTGAAAGAATCGGTAACTGTTGCGGGAATTTTACGTATCTGGGCCTGGGTGGTAGCAGCCGTCAGGGATATTGCAAACACCAGGGCGACTGCAGGAAATAAATGCTTCATAATTTAGATAATAAAAATGAGGGTTAATGGTTAGTACATTTTTATAATGCAAATATCAAACCCCGGCAATAAAAAAAAATCACAAAATTTTATTCAGATCCTGCTAAAATTATATTCAGCTCCTCTATTACTATTCCCCTGATCCTGCAATGACTATTACTATTTCTCCTTTTACCCCTTTCTGACTAAAATGATCATGTACTTCCTGCAAGGTTCCACGTACATTTTCTTCATAGATCTTTGATAGTTCCCGACTCACACTACACTGTCTTTCAGGTCCCAGGTATTCTATAAAGTCAGCCAGGGTTTTCACGAGCCGCATCGGCGATTCATAAAAAATCATTGTCCTTTCTTCAAGGGCAAGCTTTTTGAACATGGTCTGCCGGCCTTTTTTTAATGGGAGAAATCCTTCAAAGGAAAACCTGTTTGCTGGCAGCCCGCTATTAACAAGTGCAGGCACAAACGCTGTAGGTCCGGGGAGGCATTGAATCTTCACTCCTTCCTTGATACAGGCTCTCACCAATAAAAATCCGGGATCTGAGATAGCGGGTGTGCCGGCATCAGTGATCAGTGCCATGATTTTGCCGCCGAGCATCTGGTTTACCAGGTGCTGTACAACCTGGTGCTCGTTGTGCTGGTGATAAGCAGTAAGTTGTTTTGTAATCTTGTAGTGATTAAGGAGCCTGGAAGAAGTTCGTGTATCTTCAGCAAGGATCAGGTCAACCGACTTAAGTATCTCCAGCGCACGAAGCGTTATATCCTGCAAATTGCCGATAGGGGTGGGAACAATGTATAACATTAGTTATGAGTTATGAGTGATGAGTTATGAGTGAGTTGAAGAGTTATGAGTTCACTCATCACTCACTCATAACTCATCACTCATAACTCATAACTTTTATCACCGTTGAGCTCAGTTAACGGAAATTTCAAAGTATTCCATAACCGGATTAGCTAACAGTTTTTTCGAAGCTTCTTCGGCAATTTCTTTGGCTGCATCGGGAGTGGCAGCTTCAACCTGCAGCGTAATATTTTTACCTATCCTGACATCGGAAACGTTCTTCAAACCAAGATTAGAAAGCCCGCCCATTACTGCTTTACCTTGAGGATCCAGCAATTCTTTGAGCGGCATAACTTTAACCTGAACAGTATATAACATGGTAAACGATTTAATACCTTTTTTCTCTAAAGAACAAAGATACTATGATGTAAAGAATAAAAATAACAGGAACAGCCAGCCACTGCAAAAAAGCTATTGCAATCAGAGATAAACCAAGCAGGATAATCTTTGGAAGATTATTTTTTACAGAAAAGTCTGAAAACTTCAGGGCCATCAGTGGCAGGCGGCTTACCATCAACAGGCTTAACACCAGAATTACTGCATATAACAGCCATTTATTTGTAAACAATGTATTGAGTTCAAAACTCTGACTTCCAAATAAAATTAAAGGAAATGAAGCCACTACAAGGCCGGCAGCAGGGATGGGTACGCCCTTAAAACCAGATTTCTGACTTTTATCAATATTAAACCTGGCGAGTCTGTATGCTCCTGCGCAAGGAAAAATAAAGGCAGGCAGCAGGGCCATTATACTTGTATCCAGCCCCGTATCTTCCTGAATATATGCGATCCTTAACAACTGGTAGAGTATCATAGCAGGGGCAACTCCGAAACTAACCACATCAGCAAGAGAGTCCAGTTGTTTACCCATGGCAGAAGTTGCATTAAACAACCTTGCAACAAATCCATCCAGGAAATCAATAATTGCGGCTATACCAATAAATATGGACCCCCACCATATTTTTTCGGGAAACTGTGCAACCCAGCTGCCGCCATCCTGCATGATCAGTGATTCACCGGTTTGGAGAATAAACACAATTGCTATACAACCGAAAAAAAGATTTAAAAGCGTAAATAAGTTCGGGATCTGCTTCATAGATATTGTTTAGTTAACTTTCTTCATAAGCGATTCAATCTCCTCAACCGTGATGGGAATGTTCTGCATCAGGTCCTTATTGCCATCTGCAGTGAGCCACACATTGTTCTCTATCCTTATCCCTATTTGCTCTTCCTCGATATATATACCGGGTTCAACTGTCAGTAACATCCCTTCAATAAGCGGTTCAGTGCGGGTGCCGAGATCATGCACGTCGAGCCCAAGATGATGAGAAATTCCATGGTAAAGAAACTTCCTGTATAGTTTGTTGGCACCATCTTCATTTTTTGCATCGGCTTCGGAAATCAGGCCAAGTTTTACAAACTGAATTGTCGCTTCCTCTCCAACTTTATCAGTATATTCTGCGAGTGTGATACCCGGCTTCAAAATACTTTTTGCATAGTTGTGCAGGTGTAAACATGCATTGTAGATGTCTTTCTGGCGGGGTGTGAACTTACCGCTCACAGGTATGGTTCGGGTCAGATCCGCATTGTATCCACCATAAGAGGCTCCAAAGTCCATCAGTATCAGCTCCCCTTCCCTGCATTCCTGGTTATTGGTTACATAATGAAGGGTTCGGGCACGATCACCTGAAGCGATGATGCTCGAATAAGCCGGACCATCGGAACGTTGTGAAATAAATGAATGATATATTTCAGCCTCAATCTCAAATTCCATTACCCCTGGATGAACAAACTTTAATATACGATCAAAGGTGTTTTTCGTAATATCAACAGCTTTTTGCACCACCTCAATCTCGAGCGAAGACTTTACAGCTCGCAGGTCCCTGAGAATGCGGGCGCTCCGACGGTAGTTATGCAGCGGAAATTTGCTCATCATCTCCTTAGCATAACGGTAATCCCTTACCGGCACAGAGTTTGACTTCCGGTCATTTTCATTCGAGTTCAGGTAAATATTATCAGCGAGATGGATCCAGGTCTGTAAAATTGGCTCAAGCACATCAAGCCACATGATACCCTTTATTCCTGAAATGCCTTTTGCTTCATCAGCCCGCAGTCTTTTACCGTCCCATTTTTCCTTTAATTCATTTGGACGAACCAATACTAATACTTCCCTGTACAGCGGATCAGGATTATCAGGATACAGGATGAGCATGGTATCTTCCTGTTCAATACCCGTGAGCCAATAGAGGTCGGAGTTTTGTTTAAAACGATGGAGAGCATCACCATTCATGGGTAATTCATCGTTGCTGTTGAAAATCGCTATAGCATTTTTCTCCATCCTGTCAATAAAGCGCTTCCTGTTATCTGTAAAGATCTCCGGATTAAGGGGCAAATGTCTCATCTGTTGATTTTCAAGGGTGCAATTTATCTAAAAAATATGGATCGCAGGCTTTATGGTGTCGCATCTGGATGATTCAAAAATATAAATGAGGGTAGTTGCACTGAATTCCAGATTTTTTGTGGATATTAGATGCCAGTTTTAAAGTTTTTCCGGTCTCAACGATTTCTGCCATAGGAACTCCATCAACTTTTTGATGGAGTTTTTTGTTTTAGCGCACTGGTTAAGCCGATCACAGTTTACTACTTTTTAAAAATTGTGAAATCATTTAAAATTGATTTATAAATTTTGCCGTTAGTATACAAATCTATGAACACCTTCTTTACATTTCTGTTGCCATTTATATTGTTGACAGTTTCTGACCCCGGTCAGAAGGACCTCATTGAATGGAATAGCGACAAACGACTCAGCTGGACAGACTTTAAAGGCAGGGTGCCAGTAAATGCCGCCAATGCCGCACTCACCAATACTGCTATTAATGTTGAGTTTGGATTTAGTAAGAAGGGCATGACTTATTCTATCAAATGCCGGTTCGATAAAACAAAATCATGGGTCAGGATAAAAAATGACCTGGTGCTGGGTCATGAGCAAGGCCATTTTGACATCGCCGAACTTCATGCCCGCAAATTAAATAAGGCTCTGAAAGATTATAAATTCAACAGTAAAACCGTTAGTGACGATGTTAACCGGATTTACGAGAATATAATGAAGGACCACCATAATTTTCAAAGCGAATATGATCAGCAGACCGATTTCTCGAGAAAGGTTGACAAGCAGATGGAATGGTTGGCTAAGATCGAGAAAGATCTGAAAGCCCTCGATGATTACAGGGGCTATACACAGGAGCTAATGCAGACATCGGCGAAATAACAGTCATTTAGTGATGAGTGATGAGTGATGAGTGAGTTTTGAATGATTAAGATCTCAGAGTGTGAAACTAACTCAACACTCATCAACTCCACTCATCACTCATCACTCATAACTCATAACTAAATCGGAGCCTTGTCGTCAGCGAACAATACTGTCTTTTAGAAGCGGCACCCTAACCCCGAAAACAGTATTGAATAATATAGGAAAAACATTCACATTCGTAAGTGCAGGATACCATGCCTCATAATTTCCTGATGGAAGATAAATCGCCAGGAGATTATTGTATGCATAAGAGGGAACTTTTCTTGCCAGGTGCCTTGAGCCATGATCGCTCATCAAAAGTATTATTGCCTTATTTGAAGTATTTGACTTCAGGCTGTCGATAAACTGCCCGACTTTATTATTCGAGTAAACGAGGTATTGCAGATAGGCAGCGTCCACTTTCGCCGCATCCCTCGAACTTCCATAATTTGTAAGTCCCAGTTTATTCCCGAGGCTGTCACGCACCAAAGGCTCATGAGGCATCATCAGGTGGAGATAGGTCAATGAAGGCCCATCGTCCATCATAGCCGTCTCCCTCAACACTTCATTCATCATAAGGTTATTGCTTTCATCTGCCAGCTCAGTGTTTCGTTCGGCAAAATAGCGAAACCCGAATTTCTCAGCCATGATCTCAGGCAAAGCTTTGGCTACCCTGTAGTACATAGTCTGATGTTGGGCCAGGTTTATCTTATCGGGAAGCAGACCGCTAGAATAAGCCGGTACATGGCCATCGAAGTAAAAAGGAGATTTATTGATAACCCGGTAACCCATTTGCCGGAACATTGCAGAGATTTTATTCTTATCTATGGCCTGCAATGCCTGCTTATAAGCATAGTGATTGGAAATGACCGCGGGAACTGCATTCCTGAGGTATTCCATGTTCAACATGGAAGCCATTGAATAGATGGTCAGATTATAATTACTGGATGGATTACTGATTATATGGAATCGCTGATCCAGGAGTTTTTGTTTGAATTTGCTATTCGGATAGTGGTAATAAGAATAAAGACCTTCATTACCGAGATATTCATCCAGCAGCAGGAGATATACTGAAGGCCTGGGCATAGCAAAAGGAGCCTTTATTACAACATTATTATTCTTTCCCTGTTTTATTTCTCCTGATCCTGTTAAACGGAAGAGTGCGAACAAGTCTACCAGTATATAAATTATCACGAGTGTTGTCAGGAATATTCTAAACCTGCTGAAGGTGGAAGCTGATCTTTTGATTGCGAAAAAACAGGCAATGATAATCAGCAGGGAGAAAGGGAAAAACAATGTCAGTCTCCCAAAATTTGCTATAGGTTTCAGCCCCGAAATTATATCCTGGAATACACCGAAAAAAAGTACGATCAGTAAAAGAATAGCGGTGTATAAGGTTGCCTTGCCTTCGTTTCGAAAAATCCTGTAAAAAAAACGCTGTGTTATGATACCGATGGCAAGCAAAGCCAGTGATAATAACATAAGGCTTCCTTGAGGAACAGAGCCGAAATGCACCACATAGCCATGAAATGCAAAGTAAATGATAATGACTGCGATGAGACCCTGTTGAAAGAAAAACTTTGAGAACCTCTCCCGTTTCATTTCAAGTATTAAAACAGCCCGTATATCTGGGCGTCTATTTTAGTTATTATATCGCCAAGATGTTCTTCGTTTTCAGGAAACTTGTTTTTATCAACATCTATTACCAGTAACGGACCTTCACGGTAACCTTCAATCCATTTGTTATAATAATCATTGAGACGTTTAAGATAATCCAGGCGGATATTTTCTTCGTATTCACGACCTCTTTTCTGGATCTGCGCAACAAGAGTCGGAACAGACGCTTTCAGATAAATGAGAAGGTCCGGTGGTTGCACCATCGACTTAAGTGTTTCAAAAAACTGGAAGTAATTATCATAATCGCGTTTGTTCATCAGGCCCATTTCATGCAGATTCGGTGCAAAAATATGTGCATCTTCGTAAATCGTTCTATCCTGGACAATGGTTTCTGTTCCGCGTTGTATATCGAGTAATTGATTCAGCCGGCTGTTCAAAAAATAAATCTGAAGGTTAAATGACCAGCGTGGCATGTCTTCATAAAAGTCAAAAAGGTATGGATTATGATCTACATCTTCAAACTGCGGGATCCATTTATAATGTTTACTCAGCAACTCAGTAAGCGTTGTTTTACCGGCACCTATATTTCCTGCAACTGCTATATGTTTTGGTTTCTTACTTTTTGCCATATTGAATGCCTGTTTTCAATTTTGTTTTGTCAAGATAAGAATTATTCACCTATACATTCAATTGACAAAAACATATTCCCTTTGTTTTGATGGTTGATCCGATAGTTGATCCCGGTTAATAATAATTAAGTCCCATGGCTTCCCGAACAAGCGCCATGGTGGCTCCGGCGCTTTTACTTGCTTTTTCGGCACCTTTCACCATTACTTCTTTAAGATATTTTTCATCATTGCGTATAGATTCTGCCTTTTCACGGATCGGGGCGATAAATTTCACCATATCCTCAGCAAGTTGCTTCTTCATATCACCATAACGGATAGTACAGCTATTAAAAGCCGCTTCAAATTGCGCGGTTGTTTCAGGGCTACTTACCAGCTCCATCAACCGGAATATATTCTGAATATAGTCTGGTTTATCAGCATTTTGTTCCGTTGGGCCGTTATCCGTTTTTGCTTTCTTTATCTTATCCGTTATTGCCTTGTCGCAGTCAGACAGATACAGAGTTGCGTTCTGGTTTTCGCTTTTGCTCATTTTTCCGCTACCGTCAAGACTGGGTACCTTAAGTAGTTCAACACCATAGTTAAAGGCTACCGGTAAAGGAAAGATCTCACCATATCTGTGGTTGAAACGGGTAGCAAAAGTTCTTGCCATTTCAAGGTGTTGTTCCTGATCCTTACCAACAGGCACATACGTTGCCCGGTGTATTACAATGTCCGCAGTTTGAAGCACCGGGTAAGTAAGCAGGCCGGCGTTGGAATTCTCGGGCTGTTGTCTTACTTTATCCTTAAATGTGGCGGTTTTTTCAAGCTCGCCTTTATATGCAAGCATATTCAGATACAGGTACAATTCCGAGGTTTCAAATATATGGCTTTGACAATAGAGCGCTGCCTTATCAGGGTCCAGGCCACAGGCAATATATTCAGCGAGAACACGGCTCACATTTGTTTTTAATTCTTTGGTATCGGGATGCGTTGTGAGTGAATGCAGGTCTGCAATCATAAAATAGCATTCAAACTCGTCCTGGAGACGCACATAGTTTTTTACAGCTCCAAAGTAATTTCCCAGGTGTAAAAATCCTGTGGGCCGGATCCCACTCATTACAATCTGTTTCATGCTTCATTTCTGTTTGGACGTTTCTTATTCTTCAAATGGACGGCGAAGATAGAGATAAACCAGTTTTTTGTTATTTTTGTTTTCATGGAAGTGAACGACAAAATGATCGACAACCTTGCCAACCTCGCAAGACTGGAATTCAATGATCAGGAAAAAACAGACATAAAAAAGGATCTTGAAAAAATGATCAGGTTCGTTGAAAAGTTGAATGAACTTGATACCACTGGTGTGACTCCCCTCCTGCACATGTCGGCTAATCTGAATATATTAAGGGAAGATGAGGTAACCGGCTCGGTGAGCCGGGAGGAAGGTCTGAAAAATGCTCCCGACCATGATAGCCGTTTCTTACTGGTACCTAAGGTTATCACAAAGCCCGACAATGCGGAAATTAATTCGGATCAACCGTAATAATTGCTTTTCTTTACGACCCATGTATTGCATTAATCATAACAATTAGTCATAATGACCCCAATCATACATCTTGTAGATATCCGCAAAAGTTATTACATGGGTAAACAGGCAATCTCTGTTTTGAAAGGGATCAACATGGATATCTTCAAAGGTGACTATGTTGCTTTAATGGGACCTTCTGGTTCCGGAAAAAGCACATTGATGAATATATTAGGTTGTCTTGATACACCAACTGCCGGAACATATATCCTGAATGGACATGATGCCAGTAAGATGGCAGATGATAATCTTGCCGAAATCAGGAATAAAGAGATTGGCTTTGTTTTTCAGCAATTTAACCTGCTACCCCGTTTAACGGCAGCCGAAAATGTAGCCCTTCCCCTTGTTTATGCAGGAATACCGAAGAAACTCCGGACCGAAATGGCGATGGATGTTATCGGCAAAGTAGGCCTGCAGGACCGCAGCCACCACAAACCAAATGAACTTAGTGGTGGTCAGTGTCAGCGTGTCGCCATTGCCAGGGCACTGGTAAACAGCCCCGCGCTGATCCTGGCAGATGAGCCTACGGGTAACCTTGATTCTAAAACCTCTGTCGAAATCATGGAAATATTTAATACCATCCATGCAAGCGGTAATACGGTTGTGCTGGTTACACATGAAGAAGACATTGCCCATTATGCCAAAAGAGTGGTGCGTTTAAAAGATGGGCTTATTGAAAGTGATCGGTTAAACACCGAGAAATTGGTTCATGCTTAATTGTTTCATGCTTAATTTATGGCATTCAGGATCTATACTAAAACCGGTGATTCAGGTTCCACTTCCTTAATTGGAGGAACCAAAATTTCCAAAGCAGATCTGCGGATCGAAGCTTATGGTACAGTTGATGAGTTGAACTCCTATATTGGTCTTTGTCTTGATCTTATTCCAAATAAACATGCGAAAATGACTCTACAGGAGATCCAGGATCGCTTGTTTACCATTGGTTCTTCTCTGGCTGTTGATCCGGGTAAGGAATCAAAGCTTTTGATTCCGGATCTGCACGAAACTGATATCAGTGTACTGGAACAAGAAATAGATATCATGAATGAAGCGCTGCCTCCCATGAAAAACTTCATTCTTCCCGGGGGACATGTTACTGTTTCGAATATCCATATAACCCGCTGCGTCTGCCGTCGCGCCGAGCGGCTATGTGTAAGGCTGATCGAGGCTTCCCATGAAAATTACCCTTTAATTATTAAGTACCTCAACCGGCTGAGTGATTATCTTTTTATGCTTGCGAGATTTATTGGCCAGGAACTAAATGCTCCTGAGACTCCCTGGAAGCCAAGGGTTTAACCGGTATCATTCCACTATCTTCCCATCTTTCATATGCAGAATGCGGTCACTCATAGTCGCTAGTTCCTCGTTATGGGTAACTATCAGGAAAGTCTGGCCCATACGGTTCCGAAGATCGAAGAAAAGCTGGTGCAACTCTCTTGCATTGCCCGAATCAAGATTACCCGTAGGTTCGTCGGCAAAGATTATAGCCGGATCATTAATCAGCGCCCTTGCGACCGCTACACGTTGTTGTTCCCCACCCGACAAACTACCTGGTTTGTTTTCGACCCTGTCTTTTAACCCCAGGGTTCCCAGTAGTTCAACTGCTTTTTCTGCTACTTCCTTTTTTTTGCGGCCGGCCATCCAACCCGGGATACAAACGTTTTCGATAGCGCTGAATTCCGGCAGCAGGTGATGAAACTGGAAAACAAAGCCAATATGTTTATTACGGAATGCGGCCACCTGTTTTTCGCGGAGATAGTTCACAACCTGGCCATTTATGATCACTTCCCCGGCCGAAGGCGCATCCAACGTACCCAGGATATGTAAAAGTGTACTTTTACCGGATCCTGAAGGTCCGGCAATACTTACGATCTCAGATTTTGCAATCTTAAGGTCCACCCCCTTTAGTACCTGCAGTTTTCCGTAGAATTTTTGAATGTTGGCAGCTTTTAACATAAGTACTTATCAGCGCCGTAAATTACTACAAACCAGTCGGTTCAAGGGGAGAAAACTAAAAATAAAATAAATATAGAGCCGTTTTTCAATATTAGATTTGGTTATATCGTTTAGAAATTTACTTTTGCGAAAAAATTACGGGGAGAATTCATTTCCCGGTTCAAATTAAAACGGGTATAATAATGTTTTGGACACTCGAATTAGCATCCTATCTCGAAGACGCACCCTGGCCTGCTACCAAGGATGAACTTATCGACTACGCGATCCGCAGCGGCGCACCCATTGAAGTGGTTGAAAACCTGCAGGAACTCGAAGACGAAGGTGAAATTTATGAAGGCATCGAAGACATCTGGCCTGATTATCCAAGCCAGGATGATTTCTTTTTTAATGAAGACGAATATTAAGAAAGCAGATTACCAGATAAAGAAAGCGGGCTTAAGGGTCCGCTTTTTATTTCCTCTTAATATTTATTTCGTCCAAACACCCATGGTCTAAACATCCATCGTCTAAAAACCCATCTGGTTCAAATAGCTGCTTATTTCTTTGATGGATATTATCAAATTTTCTATACTGTAATCTCTTTCCTGTTTTCTATACTGTAATCTCTATCCTGTTATTTTCGGGGTCGAGGATCACACATTCATAGTATCCGTCACCAGTCATTCTTGGTCCATCCAGCAATTCAAAGCCATCCGCTATTAACCTGTCTGCCATTTCATCTACAGCATGAACTGATCGCACTGAAATGGCAAGATGAACAAGCCCTGAAAACTGCTTATATGGATCATTCGCAGATTCCGGGATACCGGGCATTTTCATAAGTTCGATCCTTGCTCCAGTATCAAAACTCAGGAAAACTGACTGGAATTGCTTTACCGGGTTGAGATAAACCGGCCCCGCCGTTGCGCCGAAATAGTTGCAATAAAACGCCTTCATTGTGTCCAGCTCCGAAACCCATATAGCGAGATGTTCGATATGCATCTATTCAGGATATTTTATTTTTCCATCTGTGTTATCACACCTTCTGTTACACCCATTGTTGAAAATCCACCATCATGAAATAAATTCTGCATGGTTACCATTTTCGTAAGGTCACTGAAAAGCGAAACACAATAATCCGCGCATTGATCGGCTGTGGCATTTCCAAGCGGACTCATTTTTTCAGCATAACCGATGAAACCGTCAAACCCTTTCACACCGGAACCGGCTGTAGTTTTGGTAGGTGATTGTGAGACTGTATTGATTCTTACTTTTTTTCTTAAAGCATAATGATAACCGAAACTCCTGGCAACACTTTCAAGCAAAGCTTTGGCATCGGCCATTTCACTATAATCAGGAAAAACCCGTTGAGCGGCAATATAAGAAAGTGCCACTACGCTACCCCACTCATTGAGCATGTCCATATCCCAGGCTGTTTTCAGCACCCGGTGCAGTGACATTGCCGAGATATCCAGGGTTTTTTGATTGAATCCATAATCCAGATCAGTGTAACCACGACCCTTACGTACATTCAAACTCATTCCCACTGAATGAAGAATAAAATCAACTCCACCATTGAAATGAGCAGAGGCCCCTTCAAATAACTTCTTCAGGTCATCCATATTTGTAACATCGGCTCCAAATACCGGTGCACTGATCTGCTCTGACAATTTATTTATCTCGCCCATCCTTAAGGCAACCGGTGCATTTGAAAGCACAATACTTGCTCCTTCCTCATGACAACGCAGTGCGGTTCTCCAGGCCATCGATTTTTCATCTAACGCTCCGAAAATAATTCCCTTTTTCCCTTTTAAGAGATTGTACGACATAGTGGATTTTTGATAGTGATTGAAATGATGCGGTAAAAATAAGGGATTAAAGCGAAGTAACGATGGTGGTGGTGAGGCTCTTAGTTTATGAAGAATCAGTTGTTTACCATTTCACGGGCATTCTCCAATGCAGCAGCAGTTGGCTTTTCACCGCTAAGCATTTTTGCTATGGCTGTAATGCGTTCTTCATTTGAGAGCATCCTTATATTGGTTTTGATAGTGTCGCCCTTGATCTGTTTATAAACAAAAAAATGGGCATCTGCCTTACCTGCTATTTGCGGTTGGTGGGTTATAGATATCACCTGGCGTTTCCTGGCAAGCCCTTTCATAATGATACCAACCTGTTTTGCGGCTTCACCTGAAATTCCCGTATCAATCTCATCAAAGATCAATGTCGGCAGGTCGAGTGATTCAGCAACCAGCGACTTAATGCATAACATGAGCCTGCTTAGCTCTCCGCCTGAAGCCACTTTCCGGATCGGCTCAAAACGATTGCTCTTATTCGCATCAAATAGCAACTCTATTTTATCAAGCCCGTCTTCACTCAATGAAGGCAAGGTTGAAATCCGCACTTTTAACCTGGCATTTGGCATACCCACTTTGGAAAGTAATTCATTAACATTTTTTTCAAGCGGTGCAACCTGTTTATTTCTATTTATTGTTAGCTGTATTGCAATACCTGTCGCGTCCTGTTGTAAATTGTTTGACAGGGCCTGTGTTTTTGCAATTGATTCGTCTATATTTAAAACGTCCTGCAACTTTTCCTGCAACTGGATTTTAATTTCAAGAAGCCCGGCAGTTGATTTTACCCCATGCTTTTTTTGAAGCTTGTAGCCAACAGCTATTCTCTCGTTAAGTTCTTCTATGCGCCGTGGATCATATTGAACCTGGTCACTTATACTTTCCACCTCATCGGCGATATCCTGTAGTTCTATCTGGGCCGATTGGAGCCGGCTAACGATCTCAGGTAATTTAACGTGGTATGATGAGTATGACTGCAACTGGCCGCATAAAGACTTTAAGGAAGAAACAACAGGTTCTTCACCTTCGGTCAGTTCGTAAGTGAGTTTCTGCAATACTGCTTTTATACCTTCGGAATTTGAAAGCAGATTCAGCTCCGCGTCCGCATCTTCGAGTTCATTTTCTTTAAGCGCCGATTCTTCCAGTTCATCAAACAAAAACTTATTATAATCAAATTCTTTTGTGAATTGTTCTTTTCTTGTATTGAGTTCAGCGAGATCCCTTACAGCGTTTGTCCATTGGCGGTATAAGTTGGCATAACCAACCAGCAATTGGGTGTGTGCTGCCAGTGCATCGATCACTTCAAGTTGAAAGTCTGCATCTCCAAGTTCAAGTGTATCAAACTGCTGATGCAGATCAACCAGCATGGAACTCAAACCCCGAAGTTGATCAAGATTCACCGGTGTATCGTTTACAAACGCGCGTGATTTTCCGTTTACATTGATCTCCCTGCGGATCACCAGCTCATCTTCTAAATCCAGATCTTCTGCTTTCAGAAATTCACGGATATTTTTCTTTTTTTCAGTGTTAAATATCGCTTCGACAAAACATTTCTTTTCACGGTTTTGCAGTACAGTCAAATCGGCCCGATCACCTAGTATCAGTGAAAGAGCTCCCATCAATATTGATTTACCGGCTCCTGTTTCACCGGTAATGATATTCAACTTGCCAGAGAAATCAATCTCAATATCATCAATGATTGCGTAATTCTGAATATGAAGTCTGTTAAGCATATGTTTTACTCCTGCTGATCAATCGTCCCTATTAAAACTGAAAATTAGCTAATTCACTCTAGTAATCAAGGTGAAAAGCCTGGAAATGACAGGTTATTTTTCACCATCTTCCAGGGCTACCTCGCAACGGTCTATACCTGCCTTGGCGCGTTGATCAATACCGTTTTTATAGTCGTGATCCTTCATGGTAATACAAGCTCTGAACCAGGTAAGTGCCTCCTGGAATTTTTGTTGCTTCTCCAAAATAAATCCAATTTGCAAAGCCGCTCTTGCTGCAAAATATTCCTGCCGGTTTTTACCTTGCCGGAAGGCAAGCTTATAAAAATTAATCGCTTCATTATCGCGGTCTAAATCATCATAAATTCTTCCTGCACGATAATTAAATTCGAGTTTTTCTTGGGGTTCCCGGAAGTCACCGGCAGACTTACCATGCAACAACCTTAAGGCCTCACGATGATAACCACCATCATTAAATAATCTTGCCTGTAGTAATAATTTGTTGGGCCAGACCTTCGTATTGGCTTCCTGCTGCGCCTGTTTATCGGCTTCGCTATCCGTGTTGCCTTTTGTAAGTATGAGTTGGCGGGTACGATCTGCTTTTGCCTGGTCACCTTTCATATAATACAGCCAGCTGATTTTCTGTAAGGCATCTTTCATATAAAATTTACCTTTGAATGTTGCGGCAAAACGTTCAAGGTAAGTGAGGGCTTCAGGTGAACCTTTGTATAATAAAATATATCCTTTTTCCAGGTCCCAGACAGGAGACTGGAAATAGCCGGGCTCAGCACTTCTTTTGTCGAGAATTTCTAAAGCAACTTCTGCCTGTTGGTTGTGTGTACTTAAGTTAGCTGCGAGATAAGCAAAAAGATGATTGTTAACCAGGTCAAGCTTCTGGTTGCGGACATAGTCCAACACGCCCTCCTTATCGTTTTCTATATAGTAAGACAGGTAACAATAATAGAAGATTCCTTCATCACGGTAAAGCATGGCCGCCGGATCCGGCGACTGCAGAAATATCCTTAACTCCTTCATGCCGGATTGTATACTTCCACGGATACCCATCATATTGCTGAGCCAGCGGTATCCTTCCGGAATTGTTCCAGCTGCCACCTGCATAGCACCACGATACATTTGATTAGGAAGAAAATCCGGAAACTTTTTTGCGTTGTCTTTCACCTGTACAAACGAGCGGCGGAACTCCCAACCCGCATCCCAGTTATGCCCGAATTTGATTTTAATAACAGCCCATTGAAAATGAACCGTTGCAGCGCTGAAAAGATAATATGGAGAATTTTCCGGGCCGTCGCTAAGGAGTGATAAACGCTTGTCGAGATTGCGCATCCGCTTTGTGTATTCCGCCGGATCTTCATTAAAGAACAGCGTAAAAAAATCTATATAATTTTCTAGCAGATGCGGGATCAGGTTGTCGGGATGCTTCTTTTTTTCAAGGTCAATCAGCTGTTGACCCGATTGCAATTTCAGTTTCAGGATCTCCTGGTAAGCCTGTTGACATTCCTTATTGAAGTCAAATATCTTTTCTGCGGAAAGAAAATTGAAACTGCAAACCAAAAATAAGATGGAATATATACGTTTCATAAGGACTGCACAGTATTCTTTGATTCCATCACTCAATATATGATTCCATCACTCAATATAAAAAATAAAGGTGTTCATTTTCACGAACACCTTCAGATATAAATTTTATCAGGAAAACTTATTTAAGATCATTTAACGTCAACACTGTCGAACAGGTCACGATCAACCAGTATACGACCACAGTTTTCACATACGATAATTTTTTTGCGTTGTTTGATTTCACTCTGACGCTGTGGAGGAATTGCATTGAAGCAACCACCGCAGGCATCGCGTTCTACAGGCACCACTGCTAAACCATTACGATAATTTTTGCGGATACGATCGTATGAATTCAACAAACGCTCTTCAACCTTTTCGCGGGCATCAGAAGACAATTTGCTAAAATGTTTTTCTTCTTTTTCAGTTGATGCGATGATTTTTTCAAGTTCGCCTTTTTTTGTACTAAGTACACCTTCCTTTGCTCCAATGTTCTTTTTGGCACGATCAAGCACGATCACTTTTTCACCGATTTCTTCATTGGCATCCTTGATATGTTTTTCAGCGAGTTTCATTTCGAGTTGCTGCATTTCAATTTCTTTATTGATTGCTTCGAACTCCCGGCTGTTTTTTACATTCTCAGATTGCTTCTCATATTTCTTGATCAGCGCCTCTGCATCTTTTATCAGGTTCTTTTTGCTATTGATAAACTCCTGGATTCCATTGATCTCCTCTTCTATCCTTGTTTGCCTGGCATTCAGACCCGTGATTTCATCTTCAAGATCACTCACTTCCATGGGTAGTTCGCCTTTCAAAATCTGAATTTCATCGATCTTTGATTCTACCTTTTGAAGGGCAACCATAGAGGCTAATTTTTCCTCAACAGAATAATCTTTAACGTTGGCCATATTTTGATTGATGTTTTGTGTTTTGATGATCAAAAAAAGTAATGGACCGGGTTGGTTTTTACTTTTGTTTTGAGGACGGCAAAGTTAGTAAATTTTTCCCGCAAAATATCATATAGGAGGTCGATCGTGAACTGCTCGCTCTCAAAATGCCCTATATCACAGACTAAGATCCGGTCATTTGCATCAAAAAACTCGTGGTATTTTATATCACCGGTGATGTAAACATCGGCATTTGCTGCTAATGCCCTGTTAATCAGGAAACTACCGGCTCCGCCACAAAGGCTTATCACCTTCACTGGTTTTTTGGGGAATGCAGTATGTTTCAATACCTGGAGTTGAAAAGCCGATTTAATAAAGGTTAAAAATTCGGTTGCGTCCAGGGGAACCTCCAGTTCACCTATCAACCCTGAGCCCAGCCCGTTAAACTCATTCCCCAGTTTCACCAGGTCGAAAGCGATTTCTTCATAAGGATGAACCGCCCGCATAGCCTTCAGGACCCTGCCCTCAAGGTAAGCAGGGAATATGACTTCTATTCTGCGTTCCTCTTCCATGTGGCGTTCCCCAGGTGTACCCAAATAGGGATTCGTATCTTTTCCACCCGTAAAACTCCCGGTTCCCGGTGTACTGAAACTGCATTCGCTGTAATTACCTATACTCCCGGCGCCTGCTTCAAATAAAGCATCTTTTAACTTTTCTTCGTGGGTTGAAGGCACAAAAACGTACAACTTTTCCAGCTGATCTTTTTTGGGTAACAACACCTTCCTGTTGACCAGTCCCAGTTTATCGGCCATTTGTTTATTAACACCCCCGATGATATTGTCGAGATTAGTATGAATTGCATAAATCGCGATATCGTTTTTAATGGCAAGAATCACTGCCTTCTCAACATAGTTTTTGCCGTTTAACTTTTTTATGCCGGAAAATATGATTGGATGATGCGCAACAACAAGATTTGCACCTGACCTGATCGCTTCATCAATAACATCTGTAGTCGAATCAAGACAAACAATTACACCTGTGCATAGCCGGTCGCCGTCACCAGTTATAAGCCCGGCATTATCATAACTTTCCTGCAAAGATGGTGGAGCGATATTTTCAAGATGGGCGATAACTTCTTGTATTCTCATTCCCTAAAGGTAAAGGCATAAGCGGATTTACTGAAAGACAGCGTTTAGTGTATTATAAATATTACCTAGTTTTACTGTCACCTTCAACTATTATTATGCGCACAACCTGGATCATTCTATTTCTGACCATAGCTGCTGCGGCCGGAATGTATTTTTATTTTAGCCGTAAAGCGGAGCCTGCTGCATATGATACCATTGCATTTAAAAACACACCTGATTCAATATTACAGAAAGTAAAGGTATATACGGCCGATAGACCAATGGAAGTTTTTTACCACGACAGTACCTGGACACTTTCGGATAGCACTCCCCTTACCAGGATTATGAACAATCGAACCACTGATTCTATAAGTAAGAATTATGTGGAGAAGACGCTGTTTGTCACTTATGATGACAAATTTTTTTATGATATGGATCTCCGCAAGGCAGATTCAAATGCTGCTTATAATATAGACCTGCAGCTTGTTCCTGTTTCGGATACTATGATGGTTTATGGGAGTATAGATCAGAAAAATGCCGGCGTGATAAATTTCCGGAATCCAATGGCCAACCTGTTTAAATCATTTGTAATTACCTATAACGACCGCAGACCTGATTCGCTCAAAATTGATACCAGCGCAGGATCCCCACATAGCAAAGCCACAAAGATTATTACTGTACTCAAACCCTGATATGCCCGGGAAAGATAAGATCAGAAATTGAATCGTCAACTTCGACATTCGTAGTTATTTTTGCCGGATGAGTGCATCAAAGGCCTTTATATTAAGATTATTAAGAAAAATCGGTTTTGCCGAAGGTTTATCCTGGTTACTCTTACTTGGCATTGCTATGCCGCTTAAATACATCGCGGGACAACCCCTTCCGGTGAGGATCGTCGGGTGGATACATGGTCTGCTCTTCATCGCATATATCTTACAGCTATACCGGGTTCAAAGCGCATATAGGTGGCCGTTAAAGAAAATCATTTTCGGTTGCCTGGCAGCATTTTTGCCATTCGGCACCTGGATGTTTGATGCTCAATTAAAAAAACAGCAGGACGAAGTTGCCGTAGGTTGATTATAAATAAACGAACCAATTGATGACTAACTTATCACACGAAGAATTATACGGGCAGTATAAAGTTGCCATGAGCCGGATCGCCGATTTACGTTTTTCTTCTGCTTTATTGCAATGGGATCAGGAAACCTATATGCCGCCGAGGGGAGCGCCGGTGAGGGGACAACAAATTGCCAGCCTGACAGAACTGGCGCATGAACTGTTTACGAGTAAAACTTCCGGTGATCTGTTCACTCATCTACTGGAGACTAATGGTCTTACTGATAAGGAGAAACGAAATGCCGAACTTAGTTTTGAAGACTATACCCGGCTGCAGAAAATACCAGCAGAATTTGTGCGCGAGATGTCCGAAACAGTCAACCAGAGTTTCCATAGCTGGATGGCAGCAAGAAAGGCAAATGATTTTAGCCTTTTTGCCGGCGATCTTGCCAAACTCGTAGCATTAAAAAAACAGGAAGCCGGTTACCTTGGTTATACGAACCATCCTTATGATGCGCTGCTTAATGAACACGATAAAGGGACCAATGTATTACTTCTTGATGCGGTTTTCAACCAAATCAGGGGGCCGTTGAAAGAATTACTGCAAAAGATAATGAGTCAGCCGCCAGTGGACGATTCTTTTCTGCACAGACATTATCCCAGGGAAAAGCAATGGGCCTTTGGGATGGATCTTTTAAAAAGATTAGGATATGATTTTGAGGCAGGCAGACAGGATGTTTCAGAACATCCATTTAGTGTGAGTTTTAATAACCAGGATGTGCGGATTACGACAAGGATCGACGAAAACGACCTGGCTGCGATGACCTGGAGCTGTATCCATGAATTGGGTCATGCATTATATGAACAGGGTCTGCCTGGTGACCAGTACGGGTTACCTGCCGGAGAAGCGGCCAGTTACAGTATTCATGAGTCGCAGTCAAGATTGTGGGAAAATCATGTCGGCCGGAGTGAGTCTTTTTGCAGGACCTTTTTTCCCTTATTTAAACAATATTTTCCGGAGCAGTTGGCAGATATCACAGTTGACCATTTTTATAAGGCAATTAATAAGGTACAACCATCCCTTATTCGCACTGAATCCGATGAACTGACCTATCATTTTCATATTATGATAAGATATGAACTTGAGAAAAAGTTGCTGGAAGGAAGTCTAAACACAAATGATATACCGGCTTACTGGGCAGAACAATACAAATTGTATATGGGAATCGAAGTTCCAGATCATAGAAGGGGATGTCTTCAGGATGTTCATTGGAGCCACGGAAGTTTTGGTTATTTTCCAACATATTCACTGGGAAGCTTTTACGCGGCACAGATTTACCAAACAGCAGTAGAAAGCAGTGAGACCACAAAGGAAAATAGTAAAACCGTCGCCGAAGAAGTAAATTCGGGTAAATATGATGGTTTACTGGACTGGCTAAGATCGAATGTGCATATGCATGGACGAATTTATACGAGCGAGACACTTTGTAAGGTCATTTCCGGGAAAACATTGAATATCAATTATTTTTTATCGTATTTGCTTGATAAATACAGGAAAATTTACAACTTTTAGGGTCCAATCCATTTCCGATGTTCAGATTTTTTCCAATACTACTATTATGCATATGCACAATTTCCTGTAAAAAGACAATTGAGCGTAAACAGGAACAGATCGTAATGGATGCGATAACAAAAGGATTATGGATTGTGGATTTGTATACTGAAGATGGTGCTGTGATGACCGGCAATTACGAGGGTTACGAATTTAAGTTTAATGACAATGAAACTCTGAATGCCCTCAAGTCGGGATCTTCTGAGCCGGGAACATGGAAACCCAATATTGCTCAATATACCATTACCACCAATTTCCCGGGTGCTACTGATCCCCTTGATAAACTTAGTAGTACCTGGAAACTGACCGACAGTGATTGGGACTATGTAAAATCTGAATCATCGGCAACCGGTATCAGGAGAGTTTTACATCTGCGCAAAAAATAGTTCACAAAATTATTTTTTCGAAATCACGGATTGAAATTTGATAGTAAATATCACCTGTAGAATTCATCCTTAAACCTTGTTTAAATAAATCCAACGTGGGGATTAACCTACACGTATATAAGTTCATATTTATATTAAGCCAGCGTTTCCGGCCATTCCAAACTTCCTTGAAAACCGTACTGATCTGTAACTTACTAAAGCAGTTGTGTTCTAATGAGGAAATTGTGGCTTTTTTATTTCTTAATTATTGTGTCCCAGGTTCTGAATGCCCAGAACCCTGTTGTTAGCTTCACTGCAACTCCTCTCACGGGTTGTGCTCCATTAGTTGTTACTTTTACCGACCAGTCAACAGGGAACCCTACAAACTGGGATTGGGATCTCGGGAATGGTCAACTTTCAAATACCCGCAATCCCGTAGTTGTTTATAATATTCCCGGCGTTTATACGGTCAAGCTGGTTGTACGGAATGCGAATGGAATTGCCCAATTGGTCAGAACGAATTATATCATCGTCAATCCTACTCCTTCAGCAGCTTTCACTGCAAGTGCTACCACTGGTTGTGCCCCGAATAGTATAACCTTTACAGATAATAGTACTGCCCCGGGAGGCAGGATCACCGGTTGGTTATGGACCTTCGGAGACGGAGGAACATCCACTGCTCAAAATCCGACCTATATTTATTCAACTCCAGGATATTATGACGTCACCTTACAGATAACCAGCAACCAGGGATGCAAATCTTCGACTATTCGTCAACGTTATATCCGGATTGTACCCGGTGTTATTGCCAATTTTAACCCGGTGCCATCAAACACCTGCCAGGCACCATTCAATGTTTCCTTTACAAACGAAAGTTCAGGACCAGGTAACCTGACTTATATCTGGGATCTGGGAAATAAGGCGTCTTCTGTAGTTGCTGCTCCTTCAACTGTTTATAATGATACCGGCAATTACAGGGTGACATTAATTACCATAAGTGACTATGGTTGTGCAGACACGCTGGAGAAAGTTATTCCACTTAAGAACAATTCAACAAAATTCAATGCGCCTGATACGGCTTGTTTAAACGTAGCGGTAAAATTCAATAATATCTCTTCGCCGGTGCCCGCGTCCAGTCGTTGGACATTTGGAGATGGCCAGGGTTCAAATTCCAGATCGCCTGCACACACTTATGATAGTGCCGGTGTCTATACTGTCAAACTAATAAATCGTTATGCAAATTGCATCGATTCGGTGATTAAAAAAATTACGATAGGTCCAAAGCCGTCAGTTGATTTCTCTTCAGTAAATCATGCCAGTTGTAAGGCGCCTTTTACAGTTGAATTCCAGAATCTGACTCAGAATTCAACTGCCTGGATCTGGGATTTTGGTGATGGTACCACTTCAACAGAAAAAAATCCCAAACATACCTATAACCAGTTGGGACAATATGATATTACGCTGACGGCCACCTTTAGTGGAGGATGCCAGAATACGATCACAAAACCTGTATTTGTCCAGGTAGTGGAGCCTACTATCGGGGTCTCAAACCTTCCGGCAGGAGGTTGTATTCCTTATACGTTCGTGCCGGTTCACAATGTTAAGGCTGTTGATGGTGTAGCAAGCTGGCTTTGGGATTTTGGGGACGGATCAACCAGCTCGCAGTCAAATCCATCACATATTTATACAACAGCAGGATCTTTCGATATTAAGCTTCGGATCGTTACAAATTCCGGTTGTGTGAAAGACACAACTTTCGTTGGAGGTGTGAAGACAGGATCACCCATCACCGCTGATTTTATTGCTGATAAGTTCGAGGTTTGTGCTTCCGAAGCCGTAAAGTTTACTGACCTGTCAACTGGCGCCGATGAATGGCTTTGGGATTTCGGAGACGGGACGAATTCCAGCAGTCAGCATCCGGCGCATGTCTTTGCTGATACCGGTCACGTCACCATCACACTAACGGCTTTCAATAACCGGTGCGCAACAAATGTTATTAAGACCAGTTATATTCACATTTCCCCACCCATAGCCCGGTTCACTTATACGGTGGATTGTACCGATAAGTTGCTGGTAAGATTCAGGGATAGTTCAATCATAGATCCCGGCCTTGGAAACATTTCTTATAGCTGGACATTTGGAAACGGTGCAGGCAGTTCATCATTAGAGGATCCGAGTTTCACATTCGGATCTATGGGCACTCACCAGGTGACTTTAACTGTAACAAATGGTCCGAATTGTTCCTATACATATATCGGATCCATACTTTTGATTGATGAAAAAGCAGCTTTTACCAGTTCAAAAACTACGGTTTGTAAGGACGAACAATTTACACTCACCGCAACACCTGCAAATGCAAATAATATAAAATTTTATGAATGGACGGTTGGGAATGATCTTCCAATTATGGATACGTTGCCTACCCTCATTTACAAGCTTTCTGATAGTGGTGCTTACAATATCCGCCTCGTAATTATTGATACCAATTCATGCCGGGATACGCTGGTAATGAGCAACTATATCAGGGTCGTGGGACCTGAACCGGATTTTGGACCCGACGCGAAAGGTACCTGCCCAAATACCCTGATCACCTTTACCGATAAAACCGTTTCTGCGGCTCCTATTGTTAAGTGGACCTGGGAATATGGGGATGGAACTGTCCAGGACTACAGCGCCCCGCCATTTAATCACCGGTACCAGGATGTGGGAGTATATTCGGTCAAGCTAACGGTGACGGATAACAATGGTTGTAAAGATTCCAAAACAATCAGGGATACTGTAATTGTGACTGCACCAAAAGTTGGTTTTATTGCTGATACTATATATTGCCCCACTGTTAATTTAACTTTCAATGACACATCATCCGGAAGGAACCTGACCTACCTGTGGAATTTCGATAATGGTAATACGTCAACATTACAAAACCCGACTCAATCTTATGCTGCGGGTGATGCCAGTTATTCGATCTCGTTGAAAATTACTGACGAGTTTGGTTGTTCTGACTCAGTTAGCAAGGCTTCTTATGTAAAGATCCGCTCTCCCAAAGCTGCATTTACATCAGCGGACACTACAAGCCTTTGTCCACCGCTGGAAACGAAATTCACGCTCGAAGCAAAGGATTACGAATCATATTATTGGGACTTCGGGGATGGCACACCTCAATCAACTGTACCGTATCCAAGGCATTTTTACAATGGCTATAACGTTTATACTGCTACCCTTGTAGCAGTCGGCTATGGAGGATGCGTGGATTCTGCGATCCATCATATTACTTTGAGTGATCCAAATAGTACCAGGCTTAATTATAATCCACTGGAAGCCTGCAATACACTTACTGCCACTTTCGATCTTAAACCACCACCGTATTCCCGGTATGTATTTTATTATGGGGATGGCCTGACAAACACTACCCAGGATACAGCCTTTTCGCATTTTTACCGCGGACCGGCATTTTTCTACCCCTCTATATTTTTGACCGATAGCTCAGGCTGCCAGTTCAGTCTCACGAATTACCAGCCAATTCGCGTGATCGGTGCTAAACCTTTGTTCGGAGCAGATAAAACAAAATTCTGTGATACTGCCAATGTTGGATTTACCAACTTTACCATATTTAATGATCCGGTGGTTTCGTATAACTGGAGTTTTGGTGATGGCGCAACGTCCTCTGCGTTTTCTCCTTCACATTTCTACGCTCAACCAGGAGTGAATTTTGTGACCTTGAAAGTCGTTACACAACAAGGTTGTACCGATTCACTTACCGATACTATCCGTGTTTACCGAACTCCGGTTGCCAGCATCGTAATACCTGATACGGTTTGTATCAATACTCCTTTGTTGTTCAGGGGACAGCTTGCTGTTGCTGACACAACTGCCATCAGCTGGCAATGGACATTCGGCAATGGTCAGAATTCGGCCGTGCAAAATCCTTCCGTGATCTATAAGACAGTGGGCGATTATGTTGTGAACCTCAAAACGAGTGTACCATTTGGATGTGCAAGTGACACTTCGAAACGAATTTATGTACCACCGGCTCCGACCGCCATTATTGAAAACAATCTGGAGATTATTTCGGGAGGGGGTGTAAGCATACCGGCTGTTTATACCGGGGAAATTACTGACTACAAATGGTCGCCTCCTCAGAGACTTGATTGCGATGATTGCCCTAACCCTTACGCAAACCCGGTGAAAACAACAAAATATAAAGTGACGGCCACTGACCGGTACGGTTGTATAGCTACGGCTGATGTAAACATTTTAGTTGTGTGTGCTGATCGGAACCTATATATACCTAATACTTTTTCACCAAACGGTGATGGCACAAATGATGTATTCTATCCACGTGGTACGGGTGTATTTTCAATAAAATCATTGCGGGTCTTCAATCGCTGGGGCGAAACAGTTTTTGAGAGAACAAACTTTAGCGCGAACGCTGCTTCTTCTGGTTGGGACGGAACTTTCAAGGGACAGCGTGCACCACAGGATACTTATATTTATACAATGGAAGTTGTGTGTGAGAATTCAGAGGTTAATACTTTTAAAGGTAATGTTACATTGATCAGGTAAAAAAACTGATGAATTAAATGATTGGATTGTGATGAATAACAGAACATATAGTTTGTTTGTGCGGGCAGTTACTTCAGTATTTTTCATGCTGGGCATTGCCGGTCAGTCTATATGCCAGGACCTTCACTTTTCCCAATTCTTCGAAGCTCCATTATTGAGAAATCCATCACTTGCCGGCATCTTTACAGGTGATATCAGGGTCCAGGGAGTTTACCGGGATCAGTGGAACAGTTTTACCAATGCCTACCGCACCGGTTCTTTAAACGCAGAATATAAAATGCCGGTGGGCAAAGGAGATGATTTCATCACCACCGGCGTGCAACTCTTATTCGATAAAGCGGGTACTGTGGGACTAACAACTTCCCAGGTATTGCCGGCGTTGAACTATCATAAATCGCTCAGCGACCAGAAAACAATGTATTTATCTTTTGGGGTAATGGGCGGCATGATCAGGAAAAGCATTGATATGTCTAAAATGACGACAGATAATCAATACGGTCCGGGTGGTTATGATCCCACACTCCCAACCGGCGAAATGTTCATTGCACCAAATTTCACTACCTGGGATGCAAGTGCCGGGCTGAGTTTTAATACAACCTTTGGCACGGGCCAGGTTAATAGTCTTTTTGTCGGGGGCGCTTATCATCATCTGAACCGGCCTAAAAATTCATTTTACAGGAACCCGGAAATTGAATTGAATGCGAAATATGTGTTTTCGGCCGGGGTAAAGCTGAATGTAGACGATTATTCCTATTTCAATCTGCAGGCAGATTATAGTCTCCAGGGCAGTCATACTGAAACTATCGCGGGCGCACTTTATTCCTACAAACTTGGAGACAATCCGGACAACCCTTTATATACCGTACATGCAGGGGGATTTCTGCGATGGAAAGACGCTGTTATCCCTGTAATAAAAGTTGACCGGTACCCGCTTTCAGTGGCAATGAGTTATGATGTAAACATTTCTCCTTTAAAAACTGCAAGTATGGGTAGAGGTGGAATTGAACTTTCTGTGTCCTATATTGGTTTTATCAAAAGAGACAACAGTAGTCAGTACAAAATGCTTTGTCCAAAATTTTAAGGATTTATTTCCCGGCATTTCTAACATTCACCTGAACAATTTAGACTAACCAAACATAAACTCACTAATCTTAAACACATCAATCTTAAACTCACCAGTCTTAAACTAATCAATTATAAACTAACCAACCTTAAGCTAACATCATAAACACATCAATCTTAAACTCACCAGTCTTAAACTCACCAGTCTTAAACTAATCAATCTTAAACTTACCAATCTTAAACTCACCAATCTTAAATTAGCATGGCAATTTCAATAGGGGATACGGCACCGGCATTCGCGTTATATAATACAGGAAAGCAGAAAATTAGCCTTGATGACCAAAAAGGTAAAAATGTGTTGCTCTTATTTTTCCCGCTGGCATTTACAAGTACATGTACTGCTGAACTTTGTGGGGTAAGAGATAATATCGCGGCCTATAATTCAGCAAACGCCGTGGTATTTGGCATTAGTGTTGATTCCCCTTATTCCCTTCGTAAATTCAAGGAAGAACAACATTTCAATTTTGAACTGTTAAGCGACTTCAACAAGGAGATTTCCAGGAATTACGAAACTATATATGAAACTTTTGGAATGGAAATGAAGGGGGTGTCTAAAAGAGCCGCTTTCGTGATTGACAAGAACGGGATCGTGAGATACGCCGAGGTATTGGAGAATGCCAGCGAAGTGCCTGATTTTGCTAAAATCAATGAAACGTTGAAGAATTTGAACTGAACGGGGTGAATCCCGAATTGGGAATAGCTCAATATCATAACTATCTCGCTGCAAATCATCGACTTACGCGCAATATCGTAATAATACTTTCTGAGTAAAAAACTAAGATATTTCCCTTAGTAACTTCTTTAATATCTCAAATCATTTGTACATTTGAATTAATGGAAATATCTTGGGACATAATCGTAAAATATCATCTTGCATGAAGATTTTTTACTCTCTGTCCATCATCCTTATTGTTTCACTACAAGCGAAAAGCCAGGAGCGCCCAAGGGAAACCCCTGCACAAGAGCCTGTTGCCCGGATAGTAAAATTTTATCCTAATCCTGCCACTTCCGTTATCAACTTCGATTTTCAAAAAAACGCTGACAAAAATTATAATTTCCAAATCTTCAGCCTCACAGGTAAAAAGGTATATGAATTATCCAAGGTCGATCAAAAGACCACAGTTAACCTCAGCGACTTTTACCGTGGCATCTATATCTTTCAACTTAAAGATCAATTTGGCAAACTAGTAGATTCAGGAAAATTCCAGGTCACTAAATAATCCTCAACTTTTAGAACCGTTGAATAATAGGTATGAGAATATCCGGTATGAAAAATAAATTTTCGTAACTCATAACTCCTTTCATAACTCATAATTCATACTTCATATTTCTCTTAAATTACTTGGGTGATCATAAACTTGAGGTAGTGCGTATTCTCCAGTTCCCGCATGATCGGATGATCAGCAGACTGCGCCTGGAAACACACCTGTCTTAGTTTACGTTTTGCATCTTTTGCTGCCATTTGCATAATGTCTACAAAAAGATCTGGAGGAACCAGGTTTGTACAGCTTGAGGTAACCAGGAAACCACCCGGTTTAACCAGTTTCATTCCCCGGAGATTGATTTCCTTGTAGCCTGCAATCGCTTTTTGTATATTCTCCCTTGATTTGGTAAAAGATGGTGGGTCAAGCATTACCACATCATATTGTCGCCCTTCTTTCACCCAGTTTTTTAAAACATCGAAGGCATTGGCCACTTCAAATTTGCAGATATTTTCATAACCGTTTAAAGCAGCATTGAGGTTAGCCTGTTCAACGGCATTTTCTGAAATATCCAGGCCCAGCACTGATTTTGCACCATAGTGAGCAGCGTGAATTTCGAAAGTACCGGTATAGGTAAATACACCAAGTACATCGGCGCCCTTAACGATATGTTGGATAGCCCTCCTGTTATCCTGCTGGTCGAGAAAATAACCTGTTTTTTGTCCTTTTTCTATGTCTACCTGGAATCTGAGTCCGTTTTCAACTATCTGGATCTTAGTATCAAAAGGAGCTGAAAGAAATCCTTTCTGTTGAGGTAAGCCTTCGAGTTCACGAACAGGCACGTCATTTCTTTCATAGATACCTTTTGGTGAAAATATTTTCTCTATAGCCTTTACAATTTCGTTTTTCCAGACATCTATTCCAAGTGCCAGTGTCTGAATTACGAAATAATCGTTGAATTTATCGATGATAAGCTGCGGTAGTTCATCAGCCTCACCAAATATCAGTCTGCAATTTTCAGAATAACCAATTTGCTGCCGGTACTGCCAGGCCTTCAGAATACGATCGTGAAAAAACGCTTCGTCAATAACCGCATTTTTATCCCGGGTGAGTAATCGAATAACTATTTGTGACTGCGGATTAAGATAGCCCTTTCCGACAAATTTTTTATCGTGCGTATATACATCTACGATATCCCCTGGTTTCGATTCGCCGGCAATTTCTCTCACTTCGTTGTTGAATATCCAGGGATGACCATTCGGTACACGTTGACTGATCTTTTTATTTAGGAACACATTGGCCATAACCCGCAAAATTAATGGAATCAGCAAAGCAAAGCCCCGGGATTAACATTAATCTCAATTTATGTTCTTCAGTAATATAAATGCCGGTCCTTTTTTCCAATCTTTCTTTGGCTTTGTCTCCGAAGGCCGGATCGAAAAATTACCTAATACAAGATCAATTTTGCCGTCACCATCTATATCACCCGCATCCATAGTCAGCCACCTGCCAAGTTCGGATTCCGGGAAAGTGTAGGGCTCAAAACGATATTGACCCTTGTTTTCTAAATACACAAACCCTTCTTCCGGTTGGTTAGTAAAGTCTGCAAAAAAAGCTATGGTAGCGAGGTCCTGGTCGCCATCATTATCAAAATCCCTGGCTATTGCTTTGAAACATCCGTGAATCGGGAAAAAGAATTGGTTGGTGAATTTGTTTTTCCCATCATTTGTGAAAATGTAAACCCCATGATATGGCTTTAGTACCATTGAAAAGTCAGCATTGTCTCCACATGTATACACGATATCGGGATAGCCATCACTGTTAAAGTCAGCTAACTCGAAGTAAGAGGAACCATAAACCGAAGGAAAACTTAATACTTTTTCCTGGTGAAAACGACCGTTGCCAAGATTTGTATAAACAATGATGCATTCGCTTCCCTGTGAAAAAAGAGCCCAGATATCCGGTAATCCATCCTTGTTATGATCGACAATATAAGCCTTGATGGCACCGGGCAATGGACTTAGTATGTGACGCAAATAATTTCCCCTTCCCCGGTCTTCGAACCAGGATAAGGCCCCTGTGAGGTTACCAAACTCACAAACAACATAATCAGTTCTCCCATCTGTATTCAGGTCCGCCATGGCGAGGGCTACTGGTCTTGCGAGACCTGAAGCCACCGGAATCAAATGCGAACTATCGTTTCTTAAGGTATCACCCAGGCCAAAAGCCAGGGAGCCAAGTTTTGCATTCGTTGGGTTTAATTGCCCGATATCACAGAATACATACTTGCGGTCATGAAACGCCATATCAACTATATTCCCTGAAGAACCCATAGACCCTGGAGCGGAATTAATATTGGAGAAGCTGAAAAGTCGTTCTTTAATGATATCGTTGAATAATAATTTAGGTGCGTTATTGCCTGTATTTATTTTTATGAATGATAAAGCCGGTGTATCTAACCTGAAGGATGGCAGCTCAACGGAGAAGCCGGGTAATTTCCTGTTCACTATTCCCGGCCTGGACTGTGAGGGTAATGTATCAGGCGAAGTGGCAAGATAATAATCCATGATGGCTTGCCATTCATGAGCATCAAGTAAAGGTCTTGATGGGTAATAAGTTGAATCGAGATTGGGATCTTTTTTAAATGAAGGATAGTATTTAAAATTATGTTTAAATATACCAAGCCTTGGTCCCATTTGCGGCAACACTCCTTCCTCCCAACTGTTCACATCAAGTTGCGAAGGGTCAGGCAATTCATGACATGATTGACAATGTATCTGAGCAAGTTTTTCACCTTCCCGGATATTGGACTCAGGAATGCTTGAATAAGCTTTGTTGCGGTGATAGTTTTTGCATGATGAAATCAATAAGCAGGTTGAAACTATGCAGAAACAGGTTATCATGCTGACCCTGGTACTGTTTAGAATATCCAGGACCTTAGCTCTTTGTTGGCAATGCCGGCTAAATTGTCGGGTTGATTTGAAATTTGAAAACATTTGCACTCTTCAATATTCTTTTTTACTCTATAGTTATTGAACGAACCCGGCCTTTACTATCTGTTATCTCAACTGCCCGCACACTTGTATCAGATAGCAGGAATCTCGCAGACTGTGATAAAAACGAAGATCCGTAACTGAATTCTGATTTCCTCTTTTTTCCATTTTTCAATGTTAAAATAGCACTCACATCTGTCGTGAGTGCGGGGATCAGTTTTACCTCACTTCTAAGTTGTAATATTTTTAATGGTCCCTGATTTTCGCTTGCAGCAAGCAAGTAGTGACCTTTACTGCTTCTGAGTTTTACCAGCGCTTTGCCGTTGCCGGAAAAATAGATCCCGCTTTGCTGAATCGTTAAAGCATTAAAGTTTCCTTTTCCGTCACCTCGGAGAAAGATTCCATTGAGTGCATCATATTTTCCCATTGATAACTCGGTGCCAAAATCATTACCTGTTGCAACCAGGTCGAGGTTGCCGTCATTATCAAAATCCTCTGCGGCCATCCCATTGAGTACAGAAATCTGTGCGGCAGCTGGCAATAATATTGGCTTGAACTTGCCGTTCCCATCATTCTGCAGGTAATACGAATGCAGATCAGTCGCCCGCAGTTTCAGTAGGCCCTCCATTTGCTCCAGGTTGAGCAGGTTTTGCATAGTTGCTCCCGCATAATCTTTATATGTCTGAAATTTCGCCCTGGTTTTTACAATCTGTTTTATCATGTCGTCGCGAAGATGAACAGGAACCTCTCTTTTTTGGGGATCATTGAACGATTGAGGAAGAAAATATGAAGTGAGGGCATCAAAACTGCCGTTGCCATCAAAGTCTTTGGCGATAATATTTACCGGATACTGTGAAGTCGGTTTGTAAAATGAATTGGTACCAAAGTTTCCCAGTACATAGTCAATATCACCATCATTATCAAAGTCGCCCGGAATTATTGAATTCCACCAACCATAAACGCTGCCGATCCCTGAATCTGCAGAAACATCTTCAAATTTGCCTTTATTGTTTTTTAGAAAGGTAACACGCATCCATTCTCCCAGTAAAATGAGATCCTGCCATCCATCGTTATCGAAATCTGTAAACAGCGCATCACAAACCAAACCGATTCCCTGGATCTTTGGAGCAACGGTGGCCGAAATATCAGTGAATTTTATCTGCCCGTTTTTGGAGTCGTTGCGATAAAGATAACTTGATACAGGGACCGGATATTTACCCGGTTCAACCCTTCCTGCGATAAATAAATCCAGGTCACCGTCTTTATCGAAGTCCGCAGCCCTTGCGCAGGACTTACTCGTAAGATTAGCTGAAAATGCAGCAGTATTTTCAGAAAAATTGCCTTTGCCATCATTAATGTAAAAAACATCATGATATGAATCTGTGCCCGGTGGCCCTTCATAGCCACCCCGCGCAATATAAAGATCCAGGTCATTGTCACCGTCAGCATCAAATAAAAGTACACCCATATCCTCTGCATTTTTTGTTGGTGCAGCCGATATTTGGCCCGTTGTTTTTTGCCGGGTGTTTTTTAGTTGGGTATTTGTTTCTTGAGTACTTATTTGTTGAGTATCTGAATGCTGAGTGGTGGTGCTAATGATTGACTTAAGTTGAAACCTGCCATCCCCCTGCTGCAAAAACGCTTGTGCATAATAGAAAAAAGAACCTCCACTTATTATATCATCGATACCATTGCCATCAATATCACCTACAGCCAGGGCAGGCCCATACTGAGAAAGCTTATGAGGTAAAAGATTTTGAATATTAAAATCAACAAAATCCTTGTCTTCATGAATATAATTGATGCCGGCTTTTGAAGTTATTTCAGTAAAGATCGAACGATGATTAATCATAAGGTAGTTAGCGGTGTCCTTAACAAATGAATTGGCTGGTTTTCCGTCTGACTCTTTCACTGTTAATACTTTATTGGCTGATTGATCTTTAAAGATCTGCATGCTTCCATTTGGCCACTTTATCACCAATGAATCAACCTTTGTATTTTTCCCGATACCGAAGTGCGCGAAATTGATCACAGATGACAGATAGCCTCTATAAGGCGTGTTTTCATAGACCTGCCGGTGATTAGTTCCGATATAAATCTCTGCCCATGCACCCAGGCCATTTCTATTCTGTGTGCCTCCTTCGAATTTTACATCGAGAAAGTGGCTCTCCTCTTTGTTTGTTTCCCGGAAATTGTTTTTATACAAAAAAGCTTCGTCATTGATATTATTGATAACAAGGTCAAGATCACCATCGTTATCCAGGTCGGCATAAACGCCACCGTTTGAAAAACCCGCTGTTTCCATTCCCCAATCTTTAGTCACGTTATCAAACTTAAGATCACCCTGGTTTCTATATGCATAGTTGGAAATTTTTACTTCGGGAATCTGGTCGAGGATTTCCTTTTTGGATGACAATGCTGACGCTTTATTTCTGAATGCCATAAAGTCGTGATCAGTAACATCTTTTGGAAAACCATTCGTAATGATAATATCCCGGAAACCGTCATTATCAAAATCTGCCACTATAGGCGACCAACTCCAGTCTGTTTCAGCAATACCGGCATAAAAACTTATATCAGAAAAAACAGGATGACCGACCGTATCATTTTGCAATACCATCGGACCCTGGTTTATCTGGAGCACGTTCCTGACATATTGGTATTGATAGCCAAAATAATCGTTGTTAGTATAACGCTGGTAACCTATCGGATTCATCATCATTTTCTTCCGGTAGTTATCTTCAGGATTCATGTCGAGTTCAATGACATCGGCTAATCCATCATTGTTGATGTCGATGATATCCTGACCCATCGCGTTTTCCGCTGTATGCTTAAAATAAGAATTGATTTCATTTTTAAATGTTCCATTTTTCTGATTGATATAAAGCAAATTCTGAGACAGAAAGTCGTTGGTAACATAAACATCTTTCCAGCCATCGCGGTTTATATCAACAATATTTACTCCATGCCCATATCCTTCAATGGTGACACCTGCTTCTGTGGACGCATCTTTATATACACCATGTTTCAGACTATCATTCCAGTCATTCCGAAAAAATTTGTCAGTGTTTTTGTGTTCCCGGTTTTTAAGCTGTGGTCTGAATGTATTTGGAGATTCATGTTTCACAATTTCATTTACAACAAGATACATATCAAGATCACCATCGTTATCGTAGTCGAAAAAAGCCGCCATTGTTGAATGCGATGTATCAGCCAGCCCATACTCAATTGCAAGATTTTCAAATACAGGGATCCCATCGGCATTATTCCCTACATTGACATATAAAATATTCTCTCTTTTTTTTGCATCTTTTGATAACGAAGCTGAAACATAAATATCAAGCTTTCCATCATTATTTATATCAATCACGCTGGCTCCTCTTGCCCATCTGCCTTCACCAGTTACTCTTGCCTGGTCTGTAACATCATTAAATCTAAAATCTCCTTTATTGACATACATTTTATTCGGCACCATGTTACCAGTAAAATAAATATCAGCTAATCCGTCATTGTTAAAATCACCAATACCTACTCCGCCCCCGTTATAAATATTTTCTACATCCAATACATTTAGGGAATCGTTATTGGTCATTATATTATTGAACACAATACCCGATTCAGTTGAGCTTATAGCTTCGAAACGGGATTTTGATTTACAAGAGAAGAGCGTAATGATAAAGAGAAGAAACGAAAGAACACGGATCATAAGTCAAAAAATAAACTAAAGAATATTATCGTTAATAAGGTCTTCTAATCAGGTCTTCAAAAAAAGGTATTTATATCTGAGGATCTTCAGCAGTCAAGGTACAAAAAAAGTGAACCACCTCGAAAGGTGGTTCACGGAATCATAAACCAAATATAATCAGTAACCAGGGTTCTGTTTAAGCGTTTCCTTTCCATCAATTATGCTTCTTGCGATAGCAAATTCTGGGATCGGCAGATATTCGTGTTTGCCCTTTGTGAATACAGAACCTTCGAGTGCACTTTTGCGGCGAACGTTCTCTTTTGCAAAATATTCATTGTTGAGTACAACATCTGCAATGCCCCATCTAACCAGGTCAAAGAACCTGTGGCCTTCCATAGCAAGCTCGAGTTTTCTTTCGAAACGAACAATCTTGCGGGCACTTACTTTATCTCCAAGTGATACATAATTGGATACTGCATATGTTGCGGCCGGATTAGCACCATTCAGTACGGGAGAGTTAGCTGCCCGGGTTCTGATCCTGTTGATATAAGTCAGCGCAGTTGTAAGACTTCCTACTTCAATCTCAGCTTCAGCCGCCATTAACAGTACATCTGCAAAACGCATAGGTGTAAAGTTTAGGGCGTTGTTTGCGAAACCCCAACCCACAGTACCAGCTAAAGTACCGATGTCCCCCTTGTAATAAGTGTTTTTCTTAGGAGTGTATGGTCCGCCATATGAAACAACGCGGATCCAGTCTCTGCCCGGGTGCAGACCCCAGTCATAATATGGAATACCTCTTCTACCTACTGTCCAATCAAGACGTGGATCAAGTGGGCCAGCATAAGGTGTGAATGGCTGGGCCGAAGTAAATGCTTCGTCACTAGTTACATCCGAATTGTCATAAGTATCGATTTCAGGTAAACCAGCTACCGTTTTATAAGAGTTCACAAGATTCTGGGAAGGTTGAAAGAAACCACAGCAAGCGCCTGGTTTGTCTTTGGTCGCATCTCCGCCGTGCGGATAGTTCAGCGTGTTATCATAGTTACCATTTGTGTTAGCACCATCTCCATAAGACGCCTGGATTGAAAACACTGTTTCTGAGTTGTTCTCAGAAGTTACACGGAAGCTGGAATGGAAATTAGGAGTTAGCTCATATTTTACTCCTTCGCTGTTTTTACCATTCAGGATGATAACATCAAATAGCGTTTTCGCTTCTGTAAACTTGTTCTGGAAAATATAGGCCTTTGCAAGAAACGCAGCTGCGGCCCATTTGTTAACCCGTCCTTTGTTGGGACGTTTTTCATCCAGGTTATCATATGCGAATTTCAGATCAGCTTCAATTTGCGGCCAGATATTTACATATGCTCCGCCCGCATCAGTATTCGGAACTTTGAAGTCGACAACTTTTTCATCGATGTAGGGCACATTATTGAAGCCTTTCTTAGCTTCAAAATGCATAAACCCACGTATGAACTTAGCTTCAGCTTCGATTTGCTTTGCATCAGCGGCAGAAATATCTTCTGCCAAAGGCAGAACATTTAATACCGCGTTAGCGCCGCCAACACCATCCCATATACCCGTCCACTTATTTGTAAGCTGACCGTTACTTGGAAGGATTTCGAACCTCATTACCGGGTTGGCATCATTCATATCCGAGAACTCAGTTCCTTTATAGGCATCGCCACCACGGATACTGCCCCAGAGCCAATTACTGGCGCCACCATTTTGCTGATCCTGGCGGCCATCCAATGTTGCATAAGCATTGATAAGCAAACCATCAACACCTTTTTTATTGGATAAGCTTGGCAGGTCATAAACCCCCTGAGGAGACAACTCGAGGAATTTCTTTTTGCAACCGGAGAGCATTGAGGTCCCGGTGATTGCTGTTATTATTAATAAAACTTTCGTCTTCATATTTTTATTTTACTAAATAATTAAAAGTTTGCACTTATACCAACGATGAACTGTTTAGGATTTGGAAAACCTCCAAGATCCACACCCATGTAAAAGTCTCTTGCACCACCCGGATCTCTTGAAATCTGGCTGATATCCGGATCTGCACCGCTATAATTCGTGATGGTAAAAAGATTTTGTGCCTGGAGATAGAAACGAACGTTGCTCAGTTTCGCTTTAGTGCTGATTTTTGTTGGAAGGGTGTATCCAAGTTGCACTGTTTTTGCACGGAGATAAGAACCATCTTCAACATAGTATGAGTTTGTAGTGCTGGTAGTAAATCCGGTAAATCCATTGGTTGCACCTGTACCCAACTGTGGAAGTTTAGCATTTGTATTTGTTGGTGTCCAGCTGTCATTCAACACTCTTGTACTTACCCCACCGATAAACACACGCATATCAGTGTAGTATTTTGTGTAATTGAATATTTCATTGCCCTGGTTCCAGAATAAGAAGGCAGTGAAATCAAAAGCTTTGTAATTAAACTTTAGGTTAAGCCCCAACTGAAAATCAGGGTGTGGATTACCAAGGAAGGATCTGTCGTCCTCTGTGATTTTTTTGTCTCCGTCAAGATCTTTGTATCTCCAGCTTCCTACAACAGCACCGTCCATAGCGGGACCGGCAGCAATTTCAGCCGCACTGTTGAAAAAACCATCAAGTATATAACCATGGAAGCCGGAAATAGGGTGACCCAACTCTGATCTTATTACGTTGCTTAATCTTTCAAGACCAATTACTCTTGGTGCATTTTCCTCATTTAATTTTGTCAGTTCATTTTTATAATGGGAGAAGGTTACACCAACTGAATAGTTGAAATCTTTCCCCTGGTTTCCATTATAATTAATACCCAGATCAAACCCTGTGTTTTTCATTGTACCGAGATTTACATCTGGTTTGGTGATTTGTGGCTCCAGGCCGTTTAATACCCCGGGCACCAATAAGTCTTTCGTGCTTTTTGAATAAACATCGAAAATCACGTCAATGGCACCATTGAATAAGGTCGCGTCTAAACCGATATTTGAACTTTCCAGTGTTTCCCATTTTGTATCTGGGTTACCTTCACGTGCCTGTCTATAACCCTGGGCGGATGAAGTATTGCCACCATTGATATCATAATTTGTCCGGGCAGGATTTGAAATGTAAGTTGAGAATGGATTCTCACCAGGTACATTCGCCTCACTTCCCAATTGACCCCAGCCTCCGCGTATTTTCAAGTCTGTGATCCAGGCTAGATCCTTCATGAAAGACTCGTCGGAAATTCTCCAGCCGACACCGATGGATGGAAAGTTAGCATACCTTACGTTTGGACCAAATCTTGAACTACCATCTCGACGGAATGTACCAGTTAACAGGTATTTACCTTTGTAGGAATAATCAAGACGTGTAAACAAAGAATATAACGAGTTACGGCCAAGATTGTATGTGGTAATGGTCCGGTCACTTAAGCTACCAGCGGTGGCTGTATTTAAAGAAATGAAATCGGGTGTTTCAAAATCAAAATTTTGCCCGAAAGCCCTGGTTCCACGTGAATTACCTTTGATTGCTTCAGTTCCTCCTATCAATTTGATGTCATGATCACCAAAAACTTTTTGGAAGTTCAATGTGTTGGTCCAGGTCCAGTTCATATAATACCATGCTTCCTCGGTAAGCTGAGTACTGCCCTGGTTTTCCGAACGCTCATAAGTCTTGCGGCCGATATTTTTTAAAAACTGTGTTCCGGCATCAATTCCGAAAGAAGTCCTTGCAGTTAACCAGTTGGTAAACGGTATTTCAGCGAATACATTACCAAAAGCCCGGGTGAACTTATTGGTGTTGTCTGCCTGGCGTTCCAGGTTAGCAACCGGGTTACTGCCGTTTCCGGATTCACCAACGCCATTACCACCAAAACCACCTTTGATATCATACACCGGTACATATGGTACCATACGAAAAGCACTTGCCCACGCATCACCCTCACCACGGTTTTCGCCACCGTTACGATCTTCATAGCTGAACTGAAAATTTTCGCCGATACGTAAAAAACTGACAGGCTTGAAAGATGTATTAAGACGGACGCTATACCTTTTGTAGTAAGTTTCAACAAAAGTTCCTTCCTGGTCAAAATAATTCAAGCCAAGAGAATAAGAAGCTTTATCCGTTGCACCTGAAGCCGAAACCTGGTGGTTATGTTGTATCGCGGGGCGCGTTACTTCTTCATACCAGTTTGTGCCGAGGCTTGTTTTTGAGATCTGATAAAGAGAACCGGTAACATTGTAAAGATCAGGATTAGCTCTAGGATCACTTGCAGATACCCCACCTTTGAATGGTCCGCTTGTAATATAGAAATCAGGAATGGCAAAGGAGCCTTTTAAGCCAAAAACCGGGTGTCTATAGCCGTCTGCAGAAGATCTTTGCAAATATTCGAGATACTGGGTTGTATTCAGCATGTCGGGCATCATCTTATCAGTTACTTTTTGGACGCCGACGTATCCATCGTAGCTCACCACAGATCTGCCGGATTTTCCCTGTTTCGTGGTGATAATTACAACACCGTTTGAAGCCCGTGCGCCATAAATAGAGGCAGCGGAAGCATCTTTAAGTACCTGCAACGATTCGATATCGTTCGGATTCAACAAAGATCCATCAGTGGTAGGAACTCCATCAATGATGTATAAAGGATTATTATTTCCCGCAGAAGCGAAACCACGTATACGAACTACGGCAGCTGCTCCCGGCTGACCCGAAGAACTTACGGTAACACCCGGTGCACGACCCTGTAGTTGAACTGCAAGGTTTGCTGAAGGTGTTATCCTCAGATCTTCCGCGCTAACCACCGATACCGCGCCAATAATATCTTTTTTCTTGGCACTTGTATAACCCAAAACAACCACTTCATTAAGGTCTGAAGTAGCTGAAGCTAAGTTAATATTAAGCGTTGTCTGATCTCCGACTGTTCTTTCCTGTTCTTTAAATCCAACTGATGATATAATGAGAACGGCGTTATTGTCAGGAACAGTAATACTGAAATTACCTTCTGCATCCGTTTGGGTTCCCGTGGTAGTGCCCTTAATGCTTATGGTAACTCCCGACACGGGCGCACCGGAACCGTCGGTAATTTTGCCGGTTACCGATTTTTGTTGAGAGAAAGCGAAGGTGCCGAGTAGCAGGAGCAAGGCAGTCCACACCGATCGTAAGGCAGCTGTTTTGAAAATCATAGCGGTTAATTTTGTTTTTTTCATTTGTTTTAGCAGGAGAGAAATTTTGAGAACAAGTTTTTGAGTCGAGTTGGTTCTTGTGTTGTTGCACTGTTCACACCTCCAGTAGAGGCATTGTAGAGGGTGTTTGGGTTAAGAAAACGTTTTCGTAAACATCATACGACAATACCCGCATAGCATTAGCTAAGCAGGTGTTGCTATGAAATATTGAAATCCGGTGTTATGTGTATTATAGGTGGAGATCCCGGGCTCGAGCCGGTATAACTAAGGTGGCAAGACTCAGACATATCGTTAGTGTTTGGTTTGGCTTGAAATGATGGCACAATAAATTTAACATTAAAATAGGTGCATTTGCAAAAAAAACTTTGATTTTTCGGTTTTTCGGCGTTATTATCAACGTTTCAAATGTAAAATAATGATATTTTTAATTTATAATATATTGATATATATGACAATATGAGTTAATTTTATCTGATAGATTAATTCGAAATTGTTGCAAGAATTTTTCATATTCACTCATATTCTACATTAATAATCAATTAAAATTGTGGTCAGCTAAATGTATACTCAGATTTTGATTGCCGGTTTGACCGGTCATATAATCAATTAAGACAGGCAACCTCATCAATAAAGGACAATTTGACCTGTATATATTGCTTGGCAATATTCTTGACATTGCTACCTTTGCCGACAATTTTAAGAAGCCATTCATTTAAGTAAAGCCATTCATTTGAATAATTATAACAATATGACAGATCCAAGAGAACAGCAAACGACGGACAATAATTCATCGACAATGAACATTAATGCGGATGAAAACCAGGACGGATCCAGCCATCTGAATGAGCCAATGCCTGAAAGCGAAACAGATAAACTCAAGGCCGAAATTCTGGAACTAAAAGAAAAATATATACGCCAGGCCGCAGAATTTGATAACTTCCGCAAACGCAGCGCAAAAGAGCGACTGGAGTTGATCCAGACTGCAACCAGGGATCTGATGGTTTCTTTATTGCCAGTGTTGGATGACTCTGAGCGTGCAGAAAAGCAAATGGATACAAGTGATGATGTAGCTGCCATTCGCCAGGGCGTGAAACTCGTTTTTAATAAATTAAGGAACACTCTTGGTTCAAAAGGTCTGAAAACTATGCAAAGCATAGGAAAAGAATTTAATCCTGATGAACACGAAGCAATTACTGAAATTCCGGCTCCATCTGAGGATTTGAAAGGTCAGGTGGTTGACGAGATGGAGAAAGGTTATTATCTGGGCGATAAAATAATTCGGTTCGCTAAGGTTGTAGTCGGTAAATAATGTGGCCGGTATTGTGGTCTGAATTTCAAATAAAATAAATGTCTAATAAACGAGATTATTACGAAGTACTTAGTGTAACAAAATCATCGTCTGCTGATGAGATTAAAAAGGCTTACCGTAAGGTAGCGATGCAATTTCACCCTGACCGTAATCCGGGCGATAAGGCTGCGGAAGATAAATTCAAGGAAGCTGCTGAAGCTTATGAGGTATTAAGTGACGCTGATAAGCGCGCTCAGTATGACCGTTTCGGACATGCGGGGGTAAGTGGTGCTTCCCGCGGGCAGGGATCAGGGAATATGGAAGATATCTTCAGCCAGTTTGGCGATATTTTTGGTGACGACATCTTCGGTAATTTCTTTGGTGGTAATGCAGGAGGCCGTGGTGGTCGCGGAGGGCAAAGAACCCGTGGTACCAGGGGATCTAATCTCAGGATAAAAATAAAACTCAATTTCGAAGAGATCTCAAAAGGTGTTACCAAACAAATAAAGGTCAAAAAACATGTAACCTGTAATACCTGCAGTGGTTCCGGCGCTAAAGACAAAAACAGTGTGCAGAACTGCGGTACATGCGGTGGCTCTGGCCAGGTAAGAAGGGTTACGAACACCTTCCTGGGCCAGATGCAAACAGTTACCACCTGCCCTACCTGTAACGGGGAAGGATCTACCATTACTTCGAAATGTACAGCTTGTAAAGGAGAAGGAAGGGTTTATGGCGAAGAAACAGTTTCTATCGATATCCCGGCAGGTGTACAGGAAGGTATGCAATTGAGTGTTGCCGGAAGAGGTAATGCGGGCGAACGCGGCGGCGCACCCGGCGATCTGATTGTGCTGATTGAAGAAGAAGCACACAAGGAACTGCATCGTGATGGTCTCAATGTTGCTTACGAACTTTATATAACTTTTCCGGATGCGGTATTTGGAACGAATCTCGAAGTGCCTACCATTGATGGAAGGGCAAAAATAAAAATACCAGCAGGCACCCAGAGTGGTAAGATATTTCGTTTGAAAGGCAAGGGTTTCCCTGCAATTAACTCATATGAAAAGGGAGATCAGCTTATTCATGTGAATATCTGGACCCCTCAACAGGTTTCTGCAGACGAAAAAACTATGCTCGACAGAATGAACGTTTCTGATAATTTTAAACCTCAACCTGATAAGTCTGAGAAAAGTTTTTTTGATAAGGTGCGTGAGATGTTTACCTGAGTTTATTCCCTGGAGCGTTTCCGGTACTTGCTATAGATCTTTTTAGCTTTTTCAACCATGGTAATAAACTCTTTTTGAACGGCATCTTTGCGATTATAAGAGTTATTAGCCAGGATAATTATGTCGTTCCAGCCAATCTGGCGATAGTACCTGGAATTTTTCAGAAGTGCGGCAAACATAGTTACTGATACAGCAAAGCGGTAACATTCAGGTATCTCACTGAATTCGTAAAATGTATTGGGCGCTTTGTATGAAGTATGTCTCACCACAGAATCTTCCGGATTGCGGTAACTGAGCAGCAAATTTGCAAGTTGGCCGGAACGGCCAAATTTATCCTGCAGAATTCTTGCAGGGGAAATTTCGAACATTGCCAGCAATGAGTGACCGGAGCCTATTTCTCCCCCTTCAAGATGGCTTAAGGAATCTGCCAGTGCTTTCATTTTATTATCGTAACCAATCAGACGATAATCCCTTACAAAATCGGGATTGAACCTTATATTAAGGAATACATCGTCCGCCACGGTAAACATGGTTTGAGTGAATTCCTTAACAAGTATTTTTTCAGCCTCCTTTTCATTATCCAGGTATGAAAAGTTGCCATTGCCTTTTTTCGCGAGCACTTCCAGTTTTGAATCCTTATAGTTTCCCATCCCGACACCAAGGCAGGTAAGATAAATTCCCGATTCCTGGTGTTTGGTGATCAGTTTTTCCAACTCGTCTTCCGAAGACTGTCCCACATTGAAATCACCATCTGTTGCGAGTATTACGCGGTTATTTCCGTTTTTTATAAACTGGCTCCTTGCCACCCGGTAGGCTGCAAGGATCCCTGATTCGCCAGGTGTTGCTCCACCGGGATATAGCTCTTCGATAGCTTTGCGGATTTTTTCCTTTTCAATACCGGAAGTTGGTTTCAGCCATATGCCCGTAGCACTGCCGTAAACTACAATTGACACCGTATCTCTTTCGCGCAGGTTCTCGATCAACAGTTTAAAAGCAGATTTTAATAAAGGGAGCCGGTTAGGCATATCCATCGAACCGGATACATCAATCAAAAACACAAGATTACTCGGGGGTATTTTCTCCGGATCGATCTTTCTTGCACTTACCTGGAGCATAAACAGTTCACTATCCGCGTTCCAGGGACATTCTGTTATATATGAGCGGAAACAAAAGGCACTATCCTTTTCAGGTTGATTATATCCAAAATTGAAATAATTCATCATTTCTTCGGTACGAACAGCGTCCGGGGGAACCAGCGTATTCATGTTGAGGAAGCGACGGATATTGCTGTATGAAGCTTTATTTGAATGAATGGCAAATCCTGTTTCGGGATATTTCCTTGCTGATACCGGTTCATTTTCGACCAGCATTGTATAGGTCTCCCCTTTTAAGGTCCAGTTGCCTCTGTCTGAAGGTGCAAGATTTTTAGTGAGCGAAGACAGATGATTTACAGGATTACTTAAAGCAATATAAAGTGATTTCAGCACGTAAATCTGGTACTTCGAAGATTCTGCCTTTATTGACATGGGCTGATAACCCGTTAAGCTAATCGTGATGGAGTCCGTCGCCTTCGGAAGAATGATACCGAAAGACCCACTGCTTCCTGAGAAATAAACATAACCGGTAGAACGAACGAGTATCCTTGCATTGGACAAAGTGGCGCCTTTCTCATCCCTGATTTCACCGCGCAGGTAGTTTTGCGCAGATAAAGGGATTGAAGCAAGCAGTATGAAAAATATGATGGCAAGGGTTTTCAATGGGATATAAACAGTTATTGGTTTAGTGTTTGTTAGCGGGATGGAATTTAATCCTGTTAACCCCGAAACCCGGTCAACTTTCTATCAATTTATATATTGCCGGGATGTTTCTGCCGAGGCCGTCATAATCCAGTCCGTAACCCACAACAAATTTATCCGGTATGGTAAAGCCAAGGTAATCGATATCCTGGGGGAACAAGGTTGCTTCGGGTTTGTGGAGCAGCGCCACGATTCTCATGGAAGCGGGCTGTTGATGGCGAAGCTGCGGGAGAAACTGGTTCAGGGTTTTCCCGGTGTCGACTATGTCTTCGATGATAAGAACATCACGACCGATCAGATCAATATCCAGGCCAATTGCAGTAACCACATGTCCCGTTGACTTTGTCCCCTTATAGGATGCGAGTTTAATGAAACAGATTTCAGCTTCAATGGTCAGTTCTTTGAACAAATCAGAAGCAAAGATAAATGAACCATTCAGGATCGCTATAAACAATGGCCGCCTGCCCTCGTATTCTGAATTTAATGATCCAGCTATTTTTTTTATTGCTGCAGAAATTTCATCAGCGGACAGATATGGTTCGAAGTATTTATCGTGGACCCTGATAACAGACATTCAGTGTTATTTTATAGTTACTTGACTGCATTATCGTTCACTCTGGGACGGGATTGTGCAGCTGACCTCAGGGATAACTTCTCACCAACTGCGGGTTCATCATAAGCCTGGAGATGATTGTATTCAACCAGGCTCTCAAGCCTTAATCCTTCTATCTGGCACACATCATATAAGGTCTCTCCCGGCTGTACTATATGAAATTCGTTAGCCCCGGTTTTGCGTTTGCGTTGCAGGTAAACCAGCTGATCCTTACCCAGTACATCTGATTTTAAATCATTGAACTCAAGCAAACGCGATAAGGGAACATCGTACTCCTGTGCAATCGTTAAGAGTGCTGTTCCTCCTGTTGCAAACACCACCCGGGTATTGTTGATCATAAACTGGCCGCGGGGATATGACGGCCTTGATACCGCTTTTTCTTCGGGAACATTGACTGCTGCACTTGTTAATATCGATTTCGGCTTGTCACTTGAGGCTATGTTTCCCTCCTGCTGAATCCGGCCCATGGCAATGAGTGAATACTCCTGTAGGTTATAATCTTCAATGAGCTTAATTATGATCTGAGAATACTTAATATTCGTTGCATAACCGGCTTTTTTCAGGCCATAAGCCCAGCCTTTGTAATCAGCCGGATCCATTTCAAACAAAAAAGAATAACGCTGACCACTTTTCAGAAAATCAGAATGATCACGGTAGGAATCTATTGGTGATGTATAACTTCGGAAACATTCGCCACGGGCATCATCATCATGATAAACCTTATTTCCGGTCCAGACAGATTTACATTTTATACCAAAATGATTGTTTGATTTAAGCACGAGTACACTGGTCCCGGCCATCGTTTCGTGAATACCCTGGGCGAGTTTGATAGAAGCCGGTACACCGGTCCTTTTCATCTCCTCCATGGCTAATTCTTTGTATTCGTTTATATATTCCCTGACAACATCGGCTGGCTGTGCTTTCGCCACAGACCAGACAACTAATAAAAACAGTGGTAAAAATTTTTTTAACAACATTGGAATTATCCGTTTTTTCTGATCAGTAATAATCCATCCCTGATGATTAGTAAAACAGTCTCTACCCTGTTATCCTGATCAAGATACTCATTAAATTCCTGGATTGCTTTTGCATTCTTGCCTTTAATCGGCTGCTCTAAAACCTGTCCATGAAATAAAACATTATCAGCCAGGATGATTCCGCCCGGTTTCACGGAAGGAAGTATTAAGTCGTAATATGCAATATAGTTGGGTTTATCTGCATCAATAAACACCAGGTCCCAGGCTTCATCCAGCGTAGGAATGATACTTAACGCATTCCCCTGGTGTAAAATTATCTTTTCTGAAAGATTTGCCCGTTTGAAGTTGGCTGAAGCTGTTGCCGCATCTTCTTCACGGAGCTCGATTGTATGAAGTTTCCCATCATTTAACAATCCTTTGGCAAGACAGATGGCGCTGTATCCCGTGAATGTACCCACTTCCAGTATTCGGGTGGGTTGCAGCATACGGCTCATAAGTTCCAGAAATTTGCCCTGGAGATGACCACTCAGCATATGTGACTCTGCGTGTGTTTCGGCAGTTTCAGCAGCAATTTCCTTTAAAAGCGGATCTTCATTTGCAGAATATCTTTCCGCGTATACTTGTGCAAGTGGGTTAATTATATCCAATGATAGCTTTTTGCAAATATAAGCAGAGTGAGATATAAGCATGCCAGGCACTTGCCTTCAAAAAGAAAAGCCCCTGGCCAGATGGCGGGAGCCGGGAAAAAATGATCCTTCACCTTCAAAGATTCCCAACCCTTCACCAATGACTTAGGGGCTGTAATTTTTTGTTGTACAAATCAATCTGCTGCCCAAATAACAATTCACTGAATTTATGCTTAATACCTGTAATTCGCAGCGGAATAAAAACCACCGCTCTTATGTTTTAATACCAGAGTTTTAACACTAGTGCTGCAGAGGCTGATATTTTATATGGGAATCCGGTTCCTGTTGAATGAATAGAATTCAGTTGGTTTACACCAGTCCCAAATGCTGGTATCAGGATTAGAAATTGGGTTGAACCGGATTTTTAGAATAAAAGTTCAATACATGCTGAGCGACTTCTTCTGCCGTATCTGCTATTTGCAGCAGGTTAATATCTTCAGGAGAAACATATCCAACTCTTTCCATCATCACCTCCTGCATCCAGGTTACGAGGCCCCGCCAGTAATCATTCCCAACAAGTATTAATGGCACCTGCAACATTTTTCCGGTTTGAATAAGGGTGGCCACTTCAAAAAATTCATCCATCGTACCAAATCCACCAGGCATCATTATGAAACCCTGCGAATATTTTGTAAACATTGTTTTCCTCACAAAGAAGTATTCAAAGTTCAGATTGGCATCGCGATCTATGAATGGGTTTGAATGTTGCTCGAATGGCAACTCAATATTCAATCCAACAGATTTACCACCCCCGAGCTGCGCACCCTTATTTGCTGCTTCCATGATACCGGGGCCGCCGCCGGAAATGATACCAAAGCCTTCTTCTGCCAGCCTTTTGGATATTTCCACCGCAAGTTCATAGTGCGCATGTCCCGGTTGGGTACGTGCCGAACCAAATATTGAAATACATGGACCTAGTTTGGCCAAAGCCTCGAAGCCATCCACAAACTCCGCCATTATTTTAAAGATCTGCCAGCTGGAGTGTCCCTTGGACTCTGACCAGCGGCGTTGTTTTGACATCCTGATTGATTCTTTCATTTTTTCGTTGGTTTAGGGTACAGAAACAGGGTATGTTCTGCTTAAGACAAGTAATGCCATCCTAAGACGGCATTACATATTAAACGAAAAACATATTAATTTAGTTTACCCTTTTGCTGGTTTTTTTGAAATGATTAACAGGCCGAGATAAGTGAGTATCCCATTGTAGATCAAAACTTCATAACCTATCCGGAAGGATCCGAAAAGCGAAGCTGAAAATTCTTTGACGCCGTTGAGCCATTCACCCAATAGGTTCAATTTGATGTACCAGTCAACGTTGTTCACAATATCGACCCCGAGGATAATCAACGGAGCGATCAGACAAACAAGCAGAGAATATTTGTCATTGATAACTCTTTTGGTTAGAATACCAAATGCAAACAGACCGAGCAGCGGGCCATAAGTAAAACCGGCAACCTTAAGGATCACGTCGATAATCGACTTGTTGTTCATTAACTTGAAGCCAAGCACAAACAGAAAAAATATAAAAGCAAAAAGAAAGTGAACCGTGAGCCGGATCCGTTTACGCTTTTTCTCATCCCATTCCTCCTTGCGTTTCATGCCCAGGATATCAATACAAAAGGAAGAAGTAAGTGCCGTCAGGGCACCATCAGCACTGGGGAAAAGGGCAGATATCAGCCCTATAATGAAGATAATTGAAACCCAGGTCGGCAGGTGATAAAGAGCAATGGTTGGAAACAGATCGTCTGCCGGAACATTGATACTTTGCTGTGCAGCATAAAGATAAAGCAGGCCGCCAAGCAGCAGGAACAGGAATATAACAATAGCCATGATGAAGGTAAAAGTCATCATGTTCTTTTGGGAATCTTTCAGGTTCTTCACACTGATATTTTTCTGCATCATCTCCTGGTCGAGGCCTGTCATCGCAACAGTGATAGCCGCGCCTCCAAGAATATGTTTAACAAAAATGCAGAACTGTTAACATCCGTATTAAATATCCTGGAAAGTCCTTTCTCATTCAATTCTGACATTACCGATCCAAGCGATCCCCCCATATTATGCATGATATAAACGATGGTAACTATAAGTCCAAGCAGCATAAAGGAAGTCTGCAGGGTATCTGTAAATACGATTGTCTTAACACCACCTTCAAAGGTATAAAGCAGGATCATGAGCAATATAACAAATGTGGTTGCACCAAAAGGGACATTAAGCTTGTCAAGGATAAATATCTGTAGCACATTAATAACAAGATAAAGCCTGGCGGTTGCACCTAAGGTTCTCGAAATAATAAAAAACAAAGCCCCGGTTTTATAAGATACAATGCCGAAACGTGTTTGCAGGTAATGGTAAATTGAAGTCAGATTGAGCCGGTAATAAAGAGGTAGCAGAACGAAGGCTATAAGCACATAACCTATAACATAACCAATCACCACCTGGAAATAAGCAAATCCGGAAATCCCGACTGTTCCGGGCACTGACACAAAGGTTACACCGGACAATGATGTACCTATCATTCCGAATGCAACCAGCATCCAGTTTGAGTTTTTATTGCCAATGAAAAAAGAATCGTTATTTGAATTTCTGGAAGTAAAATAAGCGACTACCAGTAATATGAGAAAATAGCCGATTACAAAAGAAAACAGCAAGGTAGCAGACATAGATAGCTTTTATATACGATTCAGCAAGTTAAGAAGTAAAAAACCAAAACGAAAAGCAAATTCAATTGTTGCTTTTGATATGCCCCGGCCATTTGAATTTTCAGTGATTAGTTTCTACATTTAACGAATGAACATAGATGCGGTAGCAGTTTTCTGCGGGTCGAAAAACGGGGTAAATCCAATCTACAGTCAACATGCGGCTGAACTTGGCAAACTGATCGCGGTTCTGAATCTTAAACTCGTTTATGGTGGAGGCAAAAAAGGATTAATGGGGATTATAGCTGATGCTGTACTGGAGCATGGCGGAAGAGCTACCGGGGTAATCCCGAAGGTTCTGATCGAATGGGAGCAGCAACACGATGGCTTGAGTGAGTTAACGATTGTACCGGATATGCATACCCGAAAAAAGATGATGTACGAACTTTGTGATGTCGCGATTGTAATGCCTGGCGGCTTCGGAACATTGGATGAATTTTTCGAAATGTTAACCTGGAACCAGTTAAAGATTCATGATAAAAAAATATTCGTCCTTAATTCAGAAGGTTATTATAATCATTTGATGCATCATCTTCATCATGCAAGAAGAGAAGGTTTTTTATATGAATTGCCGGAAGAACGGATTATATTTTGCAATTCGCCCATTGAAATCTTCAACAGGATTGAATAACTTTTATAAGCAAAGAAGTCTTCGCTGGAAGTCTTTACTGGAATTCTTTGCTCCGAAGCCTGGACTTAAAAGCCAGCGCACTTTTACATAGATAAGCTATATAAAATATCAGAATCCAAAGTTATAGCCAAAACTAAAAAAGACCTTGCTGCCATAAGGCGTACGATCGCTTTGCAAAACATCGTATTGGGCCATAATAATAAATGCACCCGCACCACCCATAGGAATCGCACCACCGGCGCCGAGCAACAATGAAGGAACAATCTTACCATCCAGTTTGAATTCCTGGGCAGGATCATAGTATTTTACTTTACCCCAAACATAGTTTGCTTCAGGCTGTACCTGGAGAATTATCTGTTCGATAGGATAAAACCTACCGAATATATTCATTCCTGCAACCCCATATTCTTCGCGTGAAAGTGTTGAACCATCATATCCATTGATGGTTTTGAATGATGAATATTGCCCGTTGACGCCAACACCAGCAGCAAGATAACGGCTGAAACGATATCCAACCTGTGGTGAAATATTGATGATGGTTATATTACCGAAATTAAGCGCAAAGCTACCTCCTCCAAACAAACGACTCTTGTCAAAGCCTTGTTTTTCTGCGGGTTCATCATACTGTGCTTGCAAAGCCCCGGCAACTAAGACGAACACCGTCAGCACCATTAGTATTTTTTTAATCGCTTCCATTTTCATAGCAAATTCTTCTTGAGTGATGAGTGATGACTCCAAAAGTACGGTTCTTTTGATTCCGGAGTTTCAGCTACGAGATTTTGCTCCAGGCTGTTTTGCCGGCCACGGATTGCAGATAGTCCCTGAGCCCGTTGTTTTGAGAATTGGCAAGAACAGGATCATCATTCAGCACCTTCTCTGCCATTTCTTTAGCAAGATCAAGCCAATGTTTATCCTGGGTAATACTTACCAGTTTAAAATTCATCAGTCCACTTTGCCTGGTACCACTAATATCGCCCGGGCCACGCAGCTCAAGATCCTTTTCAGCTATCTTAAATCCATCTGAAGTGGCAGCCATTGTTTTCAACCTTTCCCTTGCTTCATTGCTGAGTTTGGTTCCGGTGAGAAGAATGCAATAACTTTTATCACTTCCCCTTCCTACCCTGCCACGTAACTGGTGTAGCTGTGAGAGACCAAATTTCTCAGCACTTTCAATGACCATTACACTGGCGTTGGGCACATCAACTCCAACCTCAATAACAGTAGTAGATACCAGGATCTGTGTATCACCATCCTTGAAACGTTTCATATTCGTTTCCTTGATATCACTAGACTGACGTCCATGTACCATACTGATATAGAACTTTGGTTCAGGAAAATATGCTTTTACATTTACATAGCCTTTCATAAGATTTTCGTAGTCCATCTTTTCAGATTCTTCAATAAGCGGAAATACGATATAAGCTTGCCTGCCGAGTGCAATTTCTGCACGGATAAAACTCATTACCTGGGAACGTACTGTTTCATAGCGATGCACAGTTATGATGGGTTTACGACCTGGTGGTAATTCATCGATTACACTGTAATCAAGATCTCCGTAAGCCGTCATGGCAAGTGTTCGCGGAATAGGTGTCGCGGTCATAACCAATACATGTGGAGGGATAACTGACTTCGCCCAAAGTTTAGCACGCTGGGCAACGCCGAAACGGTGTTGTTCATCAATGATGGCCAGGCCAAGATTCGAAAATTTTACGACATCTTCAATCACGGCATGAGTTCCAACCAGAATTGAAACGGTGCCATCAGCCAGGTCCTTATGAAGTTGTTTACGGGAGGCCGATTTTGTGGATCCGGTGAGCAACCGGCATTGAACCGGAAGATCCTTCAACAAGCGTTGCAGGTTGGCAAAATGTTGCTGAGAAAGAATTTCAGTCGGAGCTACAAGGCAACTCTGAAAGCCATTGTCGGCTGCGATAAGCATTACCACCAGCGCCACGATGGTTTTGCCACTGCCTACATCTCCCTGTAAAAGCCGGTTCATTTGTTTGCCGGCCGCAGTATCCTTCCTGATCTCTTTGATAACCCGTTTTTGAGCCCCGGTTAATTTGAAAGGCAGATACTTTTCATAAAATGTATTGAAAAGAGGCCCGACTTTTTCAAAGATAACACCCCTTGAGGATCTGTGTCGCTGCGAACGGATCATCCCCAGCCGGATCTGCGCAACAAAAAATTCTTCAAATTTCAGCCGGTTAAGCGCCTCTTCATGTATGCCGGGATCCGGGGGGAAATGGATATTTGAAAAGGCCTGGTACCTTGGCATCAGTTTTAGTTCTTCCAATAATGCGGGAGGAATGATTTCAGGAACATCTTTTTCATTGATCATTGTGAACAAACCGTAAACCAGTTTAGCGATTTGTCTGCCACCCAGGCCACGGGTTTTTAATTTTTCAGTGCTGGGATATACGGGCTCCAGGAAATTTTTGCCACTGGCTGAGGACTCGTTATGTGCCTCGATTTCGGGATGTGTGATCTGTGGTTTTCCCTGGAAGAAACTGACTTTTCCGAAAATCATATAAACCTGCCCGGTGATAAGCATCTTTTCAATACCATTTACGCCCTGGAACCAAACAAGTTCCATCATGCCGGATTCATCCCTCACCTGGGCCACCAGTCGCCTCGCCCGGTTTTCGCCAACAATCTCCAGGCTCATGAGACGAGCCCTGATCTGCACATAATCCGCAGCCGGGTCTATTTCACGAATAAGTGTAACGGTTGTTTTGTCGATATGCCGATATGGGAAATGCTCGAGAAGATCCCGGAATGTATAGATGCCAAGCTCTTTTTTTAGCAACTCGGCTTTTTGGGGACCGACGCCTTTCAGGTACTCAATGGGGTTGGCTAATATCTTGGAAATATAACTGATGCTGATTTTTGCGGCAAAAATAACAGAAAAACTCCCGAGGTAAATGAATCACTTAAAACGAACCGGCCAACCCGATCAGTGTTTCCGGACAAACCGGATCTTTGTTCCGGATAAACCGGATCTTTGCTCCGGATAAACCGGATCAGCGGTTCCGGATAAAAGAGATATCTCCGGCCATAATGTTGAAAAGCGCAGGCAGTTCATCCAGATTTGTAGACCGGAGAAATGCGCCTATTTTACTTGTCTGATTTGACTTACCCTGGTAGGATGCCCCATCATTCTCGGAATTTAAAAACTGGTTAACATGACATAGATCCGGAAACTGTTCATTGCTGTAGCTCAGTTCAGTCCTGAACCTGATATAACGAAAACTGCGATAACGAAGGCCTCGTTCTATGCTGAATTCTAAAATATTAGAACCGCCATCCATTTTAACCAACACCCCGAGCAATAACATCAGGGGAGAAAGCAACACAATACAAATCATAGAAAAAATAAGGTCAAATACACGCACAAAGCCATAATGCTTTATCATGTTCCAGTTTATACCCTGGTGCAGTGATTTTTCAGCCAGCAAGGCTCCTTTTTGCAGTTTGTTGAAGAATACAACTTTTTCAGCGAGGCCATTGTTCGTATTTATCATTACGAGGTCACTTATACCCTTTTCCTGGGAAAGTTGAGCTATAATCTCCTGGCGACAATTGGAGACTTCTGCGAGTATAGTCACCGTTTTAAAGGACTCTACCTCACTGAGTGCCTCCAGGAATTTCTTAAACGCCGAAATATCTTTGGGGCTGTCTACCAGGATTACTGAAGGTAAGCGCCCTGCTTTTTCGAGACGGAAAAGTAATTTGATGGTTTCATCAAAGGAAAACAGGAAATAGCTGTTCTCGAATCCTGCGTGCAGGTCATGAGCTGCCTTAAACTTGTTGCCGATATATAGATAAGAAAGATTTGGAAGAATAGGCTTCTTTTCCGGTGCAGCAGTTGTCCGCCGGTAAGCGTAAACTCTTTTAGGTGAAACATTGTTTTCAGTACGAACCATAAGGGTAGATTTAAGATGCAACAATCAATGATCACTAGTAAATTTTTTCCTTACTTAATAATTCATCAACTAATTCGATTAGTTCCACAGGATTGAATGGCTTGGAAAAAAAATAATCTATTCCGTAGGCTTTACACTTGGATTCGGTCTCTTTTTGGTCCTGCGAAGACAAAACGATCGCAGGTATAGGCTGATATAAAAAACTGTTCTTCAGATTTGCAACGAATTCCCAATTATCGACATCAGGAAGTTGTGATTCAGTTATTATTAGCTGAGGCAACTTTTTCTTTGACAACCAATACATAGCAGATGATGCATCTGCAGCTGTAATAACCTGGTATTTTTTGCCAAAAATCGATTGAAGCAGGAATCGTATAGCTTTGCTGTCATCCACAGCGAGTATTATTGGTTTCATTGCCTTTGAGATTAAGTAATAAATACGGCTGTTTCAGGGGACTTAATCTTGGAACCAATTATTCACAGGGATGGATGACAACAACAAAAAAATACAATAGAATTAAGGGATTAGCGCGGTTTGATTCAGGGGATGTGTGGAGCTGTTGTGCTAAGTATTAAACTGACTGCTAAGATAATCATAAAAGCCAGAAGTGCAAATGGCCGTAAGCGAATGTTATCCACTAGTTAAATCACAAAATAAATATAAAACAGCCTGTAAGTTGCATTCCGGCCAACCACAATTCCCCAGGTCACGTAAATAAACACGGTAAATAAACTGTGCAATAGTTGTGAACAGGAACGGAGGCTTTTATGCCATCTTATTTAAATTTTAATTAAATTCAATACGTACTATAAACCTGCCCTTCGAATTTGAGTACTTTGTAAAAAATATATATTGACTTACCGAAGAATATTTTTGGCTTTTTTCCTACTGATATCCACCCTAAGAATCACGGCGCAGTCAGAAATCACGACATTTGATTTCATTGAAAATAAAGGACAGTGGGATTCCCGCGTAAAATTCAAGGGTCCTCTTTCGGCAGGTTCCTTCTACCTCCACAATAATGGTTTTAAGGTTGTACTGCATAACGAAGAAGATCTCAGGCGGGTAATGGACAGGCATAATTCAGCAAAGGCTACCAGCCAGGGCACTCAAAAACCCTGGGTGCCGGATAGTAATGCCACCAAATTTCCAAAACCTCCGGGTAATTCTTCCGGTACTGTACGTTCACATGCCTACAATGTGCAATTTGTGGGAGCTAATGAGAATCCGCTCATCATACCTGACAAAATTTTACCTAGCTACAACAATTATTTTATTGGCCGCGATTCAAGCAAATGGCAATCTCATGTCAGGATATTCCAGGCTGTTGTTTACAAGAATGTTTATCCAAATGTTGATGTGAGGTATTATTCCGAAAACAGTCAGCTTAAATATGATTTCATCATTCATCCGGGAGGTTCAGTGAATGATATCGTGATGAAAATTGAAGGAGCAGACAAATTATCGATACGCAACCGTGAACTGATTATAAAAACCTCTGTTGGTGACGTAAAGGAATTGTCGCCCTATAGCTACCAGTTCGATAATGTGAAAGGAAGGCAATCAGTTGAATGCAACTACGAACTTACCGGCAATACTGTTCGTTTCAAGGTAAAAAATCACGATACAAAAACTACGCTTGTAATTGATCCGACCCTGATATTCTCTTCTTTCAGTGGCAGCCGTGCCGACGAATATGGCTTCACAGCCACACCAGGTCCGGATGGTTCACTTTATGCCGGTGGACGGGTTACCGGCACCGGTTATCCTGTTACCACGGGCGCCTACCAGATAAATTTCGGAGGTGGTACCGGTAACAATGGCGTTGATATAGGGATTACAAAATTCAGCGCAACCGGAACACAGCGTTTATATTCAACTTATCTCGGTGGTAGTGGTAATGAATACCCGCACAGTCTTATATCTGACCCGGACGGGAACCTGGTCGTAATGGGAAGAAGTTATTCCGGCAGTGATTTTGCAACAACAGGTGTCAAAGTAGGAACAGGGGGCGGAGCCGATATCGTGGTTTCAAAATTTAGTGCGAATGGGGCAACCCTGATAGGCTCTCTCATAATTGGAGGAGCCGAGGATGATGGGGTAAACATTAATGATGTTGGAAACGGAGCTGCGGTTGGTCAAAGCTCCCTGCTCAGATTCTATGGTGATGATTCAAGGAGCGAAGTAGTAATGGATCCCCAGGGAAATATCTATGTTGCTGCCCAGACAAAGTCGCTCAAATTTCCGGTAACAGCTGGTGCATTCCAGGGAACCTTAGGTGGTGCGCAGGACGGAGTTGTGATGAAAATAAATCCCAATTGTAATGCTGTTACCTGGGCATCTTATCTCGGTGGAACAGCCAACGATGGTGCATTTGTTCTCGAAATAAGACCAAATACCAATGAAATTTACGTCGGTGGCGCAACGGCCAGCCCTAACTTTCCGGGAAACAAATCAGGTAGCCTTACCGGTACTTTCCAGGGCGGAGACTGCGATGGTTTTGTCAGCATTATTGCAAACGATGGATCTTCCATTACCAAAACCACCTATCTCGGCACCAATACTCCCGATGTTGTTTATGGGATAAAATTTGACAAAATTGGTTTCCCGTATGTGATGGGTATTACAGGGGGTGCCTGGCCCGTTATCAACGCCACTGCGTTCGCTCCGAATTCAAGCCAGTTTGTATCTAAACTTCAACCCGATCTTTCAGCCTATATCTATTCAACTGTGTTTGGCACCGGCAACCGGAAACCAAATATATCACCCGTGGCTTTCCTGGTAGACAGATGTGAAAACATCTATATTTCCGGTTGGGGCGGATGGATACAGACAGGTACTGATCCTTATCTTACTGCAGGTGTGGCTGGTATGCCTATAACACCAGATGCTATAAAATCAGTTACCGATAACCGTGACTTTTATTTTATCGTACTAAAGAAAGATGCGACCCAGGTACTATATGGTACTTTTTTCGGCCAGGATGGTGCCGAAGGTGAACATGTGGACGGAGGTACAAGCCGTTATGACCAACAGGGAGTAATTTACCAGGCAATCTGCGCAAACTGTTTTCAAAATGGTCCCGGCCAGATCACCAGGCCTTATCCAATCACTCCAGGTGTAATCGGTCCTGTAAATGGTGCAGGCAGAAACGGCTGTAACCTGGGTGCAGTAAAAATTTCCTTTAATTTCTCCGGAGTTGCCGCGGGCCCGAAAGCTTTTGTTGGCAATGATCCGGATTCTACCGGTTGTGTACCATTTGCAGTTACACTCAGAGATACTGTTCGCAATGCAAAACAATATATATGGACTTTTGGAGATGGTTCACCCGATTTAACTACTGACAACTTTGAAGTTAACCATGTGTATGGAACAGTGGGAAACTTCCTGGTAAGATTGATTGCGATAGATTCTACCTCCTGTAATGTCAGAGATACGGCTTACACGACAATCAGGGTACGTACCGACAGGGCTAACTTAGCAATGAATATTGTAAAATTACCCCCTTGCGAGGATCTTAATTATCGTTTTGAAAACTTATCGATTGCTCCTCCGGGCAAACCATTCGGGCCAAATAGTTTTGTCTGGGATTTCGGCGATGGCTCTCCACGGGTAAATGCCGGTACAGCACCAGTAGATCATCGTTATCCTGCCGCAGGAACTTATTATGCCAGGCTTGTCCTTGTTGACACAAATTATTGTAATGCACCGGATTCCCTGGCAGACACACTCCGGGTTTCCCCGCTTGTAAAGGCTCAGTTTACGGTGCCTTCACCTGCCTGCGCCCCATTCAATGCCGTGTTTACCAACAATTCGCTTGCAGGTGAAACATTTTTCTGGGATTTTGGAGACGGAACCACTTCCACAGCCACCAATCCCGTACATCTTTACCCGAATGTTGGAACCTACAGGGTGAAACTGGTGGCCAGGGATCCGAATACCTGTAATGTGGTTGACTCAATTGAACATACAATAAGTGTGAATACCAAACCCACCGCCAATTTTAATCATTCGCCAAGTCCGCCTGAAGTAAATAAACCTGTGATCTTCACAAATCTGTCAACCGGCGGTGTCCGTTACAAATGGATTTTCGGAGATGGAGACTCAACGGTAAAAACCACTATGGATACCACCTTGCATCTATACAACGCCACTGGCACTTTTACAGCCTGCCTGATTACATACAATCAATACGGCTGTACTGATACTATTTGCAAACCGGTTCAGGCCCAGGTTATCCCGCTGCTTGACGTACCAAACGCATTCACACCTGGACGATTTGGAAAAAACAGTATAGTGAGAGTAGAAGGATTTGGAATCAACAGAATGATGTTCAGGATTTATAACAGATGGGGACAGAAAGTTTTTGAAAGTAATGACAGGAGGCTCGGATGGGACGGCAATTTCAATGGAAAACCGCAGCCAATGGAAGTGTATGCATATGTGCTTGATGTTGAGTTCAGTGATGGGTCCACAACAAGAAAAACCGGCGATATAACATTGATAAGATAGACAGATAAATCTGATAAGAGATAAATAAACATAGGCAGTTAAAAACAGGCTGCTAAACATAGGCCGATAAGTAGAAAAATTCCGGGGATCCGGGATTGCGAATTAAACCAGAACCAACTGTAGGAGAAACTTATTCTTAACAGTAACTTACATGACGATGCTGACAATCCAGGGTTGGAAGAACAGAAAAATGCGGGTAAAGGCTATACCATCCGGAGAGGATGTTATAAAATCAAAACCCGGTTACCGATCATCTTTTCGGTTAGCCACCAGTGTTATACTGATGTCTTTCATTTCATTGGTGACGAATAATTCAACGGCACAAGACCTCCATTTTTCACAGTGGTTCAACTCACCGCTTACCACAAATCCTGCGAATACAGGTTTTATTCCGGATGCTGATTACCGTTTAGGAGCCAACTACAGGAATCAATGGTCCAGTATCATGAGTGTTCCATATAAAACCATGAGCGTTTGGGGTGATGCACAGGTATTCCGCGACCGTATTGAAAGCGGCTGGCTTGGATTGGGTGGTGTAATACTGCGCGATGTGGCCGGATCCGGTACCCTCACTTCAACCAAAGTTTATGGCTCCGTGGCTTATCACCAGATGCTTGGCGAAGCACACCTGTTATCAGCAGGATTTAATGTAGGCTGGGCAAATAAGAGAGTTAACATGTCAGACCTGAAATTTCCGGATCAGTTTGATGGCAAATTTTTTGACAATACGCTCCCGACAAGTGTAGTGCTCGACGCAAGTGCCGTTAATTATTTTGATATGCAGGTCGGACTAAACTATGCATACTTTCCGACTGAAAATTTATACCTGAATGCCGGATTGTCTGCGCACCATATTAACAGGCCCCGTGAATCTTTTTTCACAACGGATCCGAATAGTTTGGACAGCATCAGCTTTGATGGACGGATAGCACCAAGATATACAGCTTTTGTGAATGCAAGCATCAAGATGAATGATATGGTTATTATTAACCCGATGGCCTATTACAGTAACCAGGCCAGTTCATCCGAATTGGTTGCGGGTGGAAATATCCAGTACAATCTTTCAGGTGATGGAGAGATTCAGTTGATTGGTGGTCTTTATTACCGCCCGGGAGATGCTATAATTCCGATGATAGGTTTCTCATGGAAAAATGTGAGACTGGTGTTTAGCTACGATGCGACTTCATCTTCGCTCAAACAATACAATAATTCACGTGGAGCGTTTGAGTTTGCGCTCATAAATCATGGATTCTACAGCGACTACAACGGTGACAAAAGACAATCCCTGTGTCCGACATTTTGACCCAGGTAATTAATTTTTCAGATTAAATAAATTTCAGGCCTTCATTTTCAAGCTTCATGTATTTTTCCTTATCAAACACGTAAAGAAAGGCCCCCTTCTTTGATGTGGTTTTTTCTTTTTCATCCAGCTTTTCCAGGATATCGAGTGATAAAATTTTTCTTGTGAAGTTTCTTTTGTCGACAGGACTTTCATAAATCGCCTCGTAGAGGGATTGTAATTGAGGCAGGGTGAATTTTGCAGGCAACAGTTCAAATCCGATGGGATGGTTGGCTACTTTTTGTTGCAATCTCTCCTTTGCGTTTTTAACCATTTCCTGGTGATCAAAAATCAGTGGAGGAAATTTATCGAACGAAAACCATTCTGCCTGGTGCTCTTTAAGTAATTTGTCGTTATTGTCAATCCTGATCAGCGCAAAATATGCAACTGAAACAACCCTCCCTCCCGGATCCCGCTCAGGATCGCCATAACATTGCAATTGCTCCATGTAAATATTATCAAGTCCGGTTAGCTGCTTTAAAACTCTTTTCGCAGCTTCGTCAACGCTTTCATTATTATTTACAAAACCACCCATCAGAGACCACTTACTTATCTCTGGTTCAAAACCACGTTTAATAAGCAGACTTTTGATCCGATGTCCGTCAAATCCGAATATGATACAATCTACTGCCAGGAGCAGCCGGTCGTAATTTTTGTACTGAATAATACTCATGGGGGCTTTTGATTAGGCAAACCAATAGGTGATGAAAAACGAACAGTGAAAAGTTAACAGACCGGTGAAAGGCAATTGAAAATTATAATAATAAATATTAAGGGGCCATTAAAATCACTGCACTACCGTTAAAACCCTTGTGCCGCCTTATAATAAACTTCATTCCATCTCAATTCATTCCGGAATGCATTCAAATTAGTGTCCTTATCAATCACTACACATTCTATGCCGGCCATTTCTGCAAAGTCACGCATATGTGTACTCGATAAGTTCTGACTATACCCGGTATGATGAGCGCCACCGGCATAAATCCAGGCTGTGCAACCCGTCCTCATATCAGGCATTGGTTTCCACATCACTCTTGCTACCGGAAGTTTCGGCAGTGACTCCAGGGGAGTAACAGCTTCTACATCATTTACAAGTAAACGAAAACGGTTGCCCATATCAATTATACAGGCATTGATAGCCGGCCCCGCAGCAACGTCGAAGACTAATCTAACCGGATCAGCTTTACCCCCGATTCCGAGCGGATGAATTTCGCAGGAAGGTTTACCGCTGGATATTGATTCACAGATTTCAAGCATATGCGAACCAAGAACCATCCTGTTTGCAGGATCAAAATGATAGGTATAATCTTCCATAAAAGAATTCCCGCCGTTTAACCCGGCACCCATCACCTTCATAGCCCGTACCAGGGCAGCTGTCTTCCAGTCGCCTTCTCCCCCGAAACCATAACCTTCTGCCATTAGCCGTTGCACGGCTATTCCAGGCAGTTGGGGCAAACCATTCAAATCTTCGAATGTATCAGTGAATCCCTTAAAATTACCGGCCACCAGGAAGTGACGCAAACCGGCTTCTATCCGGGCTGCTTCAAATAATGAATTATGAAAGTCCCCACCTTTTTTCAGTTTCGAAGCGAGTTCGTATTTATCTGCGTATTCTCTTACCAGGTTTTCGACTTCCTTATCAGTAACCTCCGAAATCACTTTCACCAGGTCACTAACACCATGTCCATTCACTGAATATCCGAATTGCAATTCTGCCTCAACCTTATCTCCTTCTGTTACCGCCACCTGCCTCATATTATCACCGAACCTTACAAAGCGGGCTCCCTGCCAGTCGTTCCAGCCCGCAGCAGCTCTTGTCCAGCCATTGAGCTGGTCAATTACGTCACTATCTTGCCAATGACCTGTTACCACTCTCCTGTTCAACCTCATACGTGTCATGATAAATCCGAACTCGCGGTCGCCGTGAGCACTCTGATTCAGGTTCATAAAATCCATATCGATTTCACCCCAGGGAATATCCCGGTTGAACTGGGTATGAAGATGAAGCATCGGTTTCTTCAATACTTTCAACCCTCCTATCCACATCTTTGCCGGTGAAAAAGTATGCATCCAGGCAATGATGCCAATACAGTTTTTTGTGATGTTTACGTCCTGGCAAAGTTGAAAAATTTCATCAGGCGTTTTAACGACAGGTTTGAAGACAATACTAACGGGAATGCTTATGTGCTGATTTAGCGCCTTCGCAATTACCTGCGAATGTTCTGCTACCTGTTTTAATGTTGCTTCTCCGTATAAGTGTTGGCTTCCAGTGATAAACCAGACTTCGAATTGTTTTAGATCCATAGCTTTCCGATTAAATTAAAAGATAACCTGCCCGTAATATGAATCCGGACCATGTTTCCTTTCATAATGCTTTCTGATAAGTGATTCCTTCATACGTTCAGCCTTAGGATTGATTTGTTCGGTTAAGTATGCCAGGTATGCGATATTTTCAAGGACTGCGCTATTATAAACAGCCTTGCCCGCTGTATTGCCCCAGGTAAAAGGCGCATGATTGCCAATAAGGATCATTTCAACATCCTTATAATCATATTTCCTGTTTGTGAAGTGATTAATAATCTGGAATCCTGTTTCATATTCATAGTTACCAACTATCCTGGTATCATCCATTGGTGGAGCACAGGGTAAGTCCACCGACAGATGATCAGCATGAGTGGTCCCATAAATTGGAATATCTCTTAATGTCTGTGCCCAGCCGGTAGCATAGATAGAATGCGTATGTGAAATACCCCCTAACGCCGGCCAGTTCTTATACAGCACTGCATGTGTGAGGGTATCTGATGAAGGACGAAGAGCGCCATCCACCACTTTTCCGTCGAAGTCGACAATCACCATGCTGTCAGGTGACAATTGATCGTAAGGAACTCCGCTTGGCTTGATTGCAAAAATTTTTTTCGATTGATCTGCGGCACTTACATTGCCAAAAGTAAATACTACCAGGTTGAGCGCTGGTAATTGCATATTTGCGAGATAGGCCTGTTCTCTTAGCTCCTTAAATTCTTTCATCGCTTCAGAATTATTTTTTGTCCCGCCTTCGTTAATAGTATGGCATTAAAAACAGTTTTCAACTTACTTCGGCGGGCGAGGCCCGCCTTCGTTAATTATCTGGCAGTGTATCAGTATTTCGATGTACTACGGCGGGCGAGGCTCATAACTTATCTTCAACCAGTTCTGATAGCCTGGTAAATTTGTCAAAGCGATGTTGCAATAAGGTTGTTTTTGATAACTGTGGTTTGTACTCTGTTCCAAAACCACTTCCCATTGCCATCATTGCCTCTTCCACTTTTCTATATCTACCTGCTGCCGTGGCCGCGAACATAGCTGCTCCGGTGGCACAAGCCTGTTCAGATTTATGAATACGGATTGGCATATTCATCACATTTGCCATCATCTGCATAATGAAAGGTGATTTTTTTGCTACTCCACCCAGCCCGATCAATCCTTTCACCGGAACACCTTGTTCATTAAAGCGGTCAACAATCTTTTTTGCACCGAAACAAGTGGCTTCAGCCAGCGCATAAAAGATCCTGGGCGCGTTCGATGCGAGGTTAAGCCCGGTAATGGCTGCTTTTATTTCCTGGTTTGCATCCGGGGTTCTGCGACCATTAAACCAGTCAAGTGCCAGCTCCGAATCCTCATCCGGATCCAGTTCGCTGGCTTGCTCACCCAATTGCCGGATCATTGTGGAGCTCAACTCTTCTTTAAGGGCTTTGGCAGTTGCTGTATCTATTAATTTGCTTTCCGGCAACAGGGAAAGTGGCCAGCTAAGCAGATCGCGGAACCAGGCGTAAGTATCACCAAAAGCGGACTGGCCGGCTTCAAGCCCGGTCATCCCTGGAATAACAGATCCATTTATCTGTCCGCAAATGCCCCTGACCAGTATGTTCTCCAATTCGTTAACAGGGGCTACCAACATATCACAGGTTGAAGTTCCCATCACTTTGCTTAACTGGTATGGTGATATCTGGCCCCCGACTGCTCCCATATGGGCGTCGAAAGCACCGACTCCTATTACTACATCAGTCGATAACCCGAGCCTTTGTGCCCATTCTTCGCACAAATATCCGGCCGCCTTGTCAGCGGTATATGTGTTTTTGTATAACCGGCAAGTAAATCCTTTAAGGAGGGGATCAAGGGAAGCAAAGAATTCATCTGGCGGGAGACCATCAAATTCAGGCGACCAAAGTGCCTTATGCCCTGCGGCACAAACACTTCTCTTCATTGTATGAATATCGACGCCACCGGTTAATAAAAATGGGATCCAGTCACAATGTTCAACCCAGGAATAACATTCATTGCGAACGAATTCATCTTTTCTTAAGATGTATAATAGCTTTGCCCAGAACCATTCGGAAGAATAGATACCGCCGACAAAGCGGAGATAATTTGTATTGAATTTTTTTGCATGATTGTTGATTTGGGACGCTTCGAGAGTCGAGGAATGATCTTTCCATAAGACAAACATTGCATTAGGATTGTTTTCGAATCCTGGAACAAGTGCAAGCGGCTTTCCTTCTTTATTAACGGCGACGGGGGTGGAACCTGTTGTATCGACTGAAATGCCAACAATGTTTTTTCTGACATTTTCGCCAGCCTGTACCAGGCAACTCCGTATAGTAGATTCAAGCCCATCAATATAATCCTGGGGGTGTTGCCTGAACTGATTGATGGCTGGGTTGCAAAACAATCCATCCTGCCATCTTGGATATTCGAATACTGAAGAAGCAGTAGTTGCTCCATTGCCGGTATTCAAAATTATGGTGCGCACTGAGTCTGTACCGTAGTCGACCCCGATAACAAAATTGTCAGGCATACAATTGGCAAGCTTTCAAATGAATGTCCAATATACTGAAATTTTCAGTTAAGTGTATATCGTACATTTATCTTTGCAGTCAAAATAACTGATCAAGCTGCGGATCGTTATAATCCCTGATAAAATATAAAACATTGTCATAATCAGCAAAGTCTGCTTTCTCATGCGCGCTCATTATTACTACGGCTTTCATACCCGCATTCCGGGCTGCTTCAACACCTTTTGGTGCATCTTCGAATACAATGCAATTTTGAGACGGGACATTCAATAAAGTAGCACAATTCAGAAAAGTTTCAGGGTCAGGTTTGCTGTTTTTTACATCCTCTGCGCTGACGACGGCCTTGAAATATTTCCTGAGATCAAGATTGTCGAGGATGAAATCTATATTGAACATGATGGCAGCGGAGCCGATTGCCATGGGGATGTCTTTGGTTGAGGCTTTCTCAAGGAATCTATCCAATCCGGGAATCAACTTTAGATCCGGTTTATAGGCCTGCTGATATCGTCTTTCTTTTTCCAGGGAGTATTCATCCATTTCAGCGCTTGTAAATTTATCGGGTCCGAAAACACGGACCAGGAGTTCGCTGTTTTTGCCATACATTTCTTTTTTCACCTCCTCCCAGGTAAGTTTAGCTTTTAAATCTTTTGTAAGAATGTCGAACCATGCCTGGTTATGATAATGCATGTCGTCGATAATTGTTCCATTCAGATCAAATACAAATCCTTTTGCCATAAACCGCAAATTAGCAAAAGCCCCTCGCTTTGAGCAGGGGGCTACGTTTATTAAATTTCATCTGACCCGGTTTTATTTTTATCTATTCTTATTTTTATTTTTTTCAGGGCATAATTAAACGGGGATATTCTATTTGAAATGGTCAAATAATGATTAATCGTTTTCATCAACCAGCTTGATTCCGGTTTTTGTAAAGACAATTTTCCGCTGTTTGAAAAGATTGCCCGTCGTCATTTTGAATGTCTTCTTACTCATTGAAAAAAATGAATAAATATCATCGGGGTCGGACTTGTCATGGTAAGGTAAATAACCATTGTTTTCTTTCAGCAATCTCATGATTTTCCCGGTTTCGTCTTCCACTCTTTGATAGCCAGGACGGCCGGCTACTACATCTATTTTGTTCTCCGGCCCGATTTTTTTTATAAAGCCCTCAAGCTTATCACCGGTTTCTATCACACGGAAAACCTCATTGAAGTGAAGAACGCCGGTATGTTTGTTATTGATGATTACGAGATAACCAATATCAGTGCGCCGATAGATCACAAGATCAACAATATCCATTTCCTTTACAGAAAGTGTATCATTGCTCAGGAACTGGTCAATTTTCTCGGTAGCTGCAACCCTGCCTGTTCTCTCATCGATGTATATTTTCACCAGGTATTCTCCACCTGGTATCATACGAAGCATTTGCTGGGATTTTGGAACAAAAATATCTTTCATTAAACCCCAGTCAAGAAAGGCACCTTGCTGAGTGACATCAACCGCCCTTAATTTAACTATATCACCCACTACACCTTTTGGCTCCAGTGTGGTAGCGATCATTCTGTCTTCAGAATCATGATAGATGAAAACGCGAAGACTATCGCCGGTTTGAAGACCTTCGGGTACAAAACGTTTGGGCAACAGAATTCCTTCTTTTTCATCATCGAGGTATACTCCAAAGTCTACGACCCTTATCACCTGTAAATCGTTGTATTCTCCGATGCGAACCATTGGTTATGATATTTGATTAATGAGAGCGTTAAATGCTGTTATTAATCTGCAATATTAAACCTTATCCAATGAATGGAAGGCCGGATCTGTGAAATTTGGATTACAGGGGTATTACGCGCCCTGAACCGGACACACTACTGCTTACTTTGGGATTGCCCTTATACATTACAACTCCACTGCCGGAAATCTTACAGTCCAGGTTGGATACAACATTAACGCGCATGGTGCCTGATCCACTGGTGCTGGTGCTTGCCTGTACAGCTGTTAATGCAGCTAAATCTATCAACCCACTCCCGCTTATGGACAAACTTTCTTTGGAAGTGTTGCCATCATAAACCTGGATACTACCCGAACCGCTGATTTTTACCTGGACATCTTCGGCGACCAGTTTTGCAACTACCATAGTGCCGGATCCATTTATTGACAAGGTTGTTGCAGCCGGCTCGAAAGGTTCCAACACTTTGATATTTCCCGAACCATTTACTCCAAGCCAGCTAACATCAGGCGCAGTTATCTTTATTGTTACGGGTTCATGGGATTTGATGTTTACACTGTGCTTCACTTTAACCTTTAATATGTTATCTGAAACATAGGTTTCTATAACATCAAGGATGTTACGTTGTGCGGTGATCTCGATTTTGAAGTTGTTACCGGGAATGTAATACATGTCTGCAGGAACACCCATCTCGATCCCTGTGAATTCTCCCGTTGACCTGTTTTCGGTGATGGCAGGACCATCACCCACAACTTTGCGACATGAAGGAAGACTGATAATTGACAAAACTAATAATAAAGCCAGGCTGATTTTTTTCATACAAAGGTTTTTTTATTCCATTATGACAACCTTCATTTTATTTACCCCTATGCGCATGAAAAAAATTAAAACAAGCTGATCCCTGCGTTCCAACCAAACCACGCATTAACATGATCTCCGTATTTATATGAATTTGTTGGCGCTATATCAAATTTGTAATCGGGCACAGCTGAAGTCTGGTTAGAATAATAGACATTGAAGGCAGGTCCTCCAAAAATCGAAAAGTGTTTGCCAAAACGAATATTGAGATTAAGGTTTGCCTTATTCAACAGGTTGAGATGATCCCATGAACCGAGATGCAGGTATTGCGAGGTGATTTCAGGACTGATACTGAACCATTTTCCTATATACTTTTCAGTACCAAGCCCATAGCCATATGAATAGATCATTCTTTTACTATCTGTATTTAAACCTCCGAGTAGTATACTGTATAGTTTCCGGTTACCTGTTTTAAATGCAAAATTTGCGGTAACAACATCATTGGTGAAAAATACCAGCTTATGATAACCGGTTCTCACAATGTTAATGAGCCCCAGGCTATACCCTTCTGAAGTATCGGAAACATTTATCAAACCAACCTGCAGTCCCGTCAACTTGCGGGTGTAATTAAATATGCCACCAATCTGGACCCCTTTTGTTTCAGCGGGGTTGATATTTGCAATGCCCGCTACCTGCATACCTCTTACATCTTTGTTGCTGTAATTGGCTATGCCGCCTATCTGCATCCCATTCAACCGGCCACCAACATGATTATAAATTCCACTTAATTGCAAACCTGTATAGCTCCGGCCAACAAAGTTGTTGATCCCCGCTATCTGTAAACCGGTAGCAAAACCCAACGCAGAATTGTGAATGCCACCCACCTGAACGCCTTCCATATCTCCCCCGCCCGCGTTGAATATGCCTCCTACCTGCACATATCTTACATCTTTCTTGTTGATGTTAAATAAACCGCCCAGCTCAAAACCATTTACCCCACCCGAATAGCCACCGAACAAATTGAGGGAAACGGTATTAATAACCTGCCCGTTTAATTTACCGTTTGTACTTAAACCTGGTGTAATGGATACCTGGTAAGGACGGGCAATAAAAAACCGCTTCAGATTAATCGTTTGAAATTTCAACTTGGAACTGATGAACCAGTCACCCAGGGTGGTTTTTTCTACCCTTACAGAATCTGTTTTTTTATAGGTATATAACCATTGAATGCTGTCATTCTGCCGGACAGCAATTACAATAGAGTCGGGTGCTTCGTAATTCTTAGGACTGATTATCGCTGATTGTTCAGTTACCTCAAGCGGCATGATCGTGATGGTTATCTGTTGATTGAACTTTGGTTCTATTACAACCGTGGTGTCTTCATAAAATTCTTTACTGACGGTAAGTGATGCTGTTTTGTATCTGCTTTTTAATTTTATCTTGAAATAACCTTGCTCATTGGTCATGGCTGAAGCCAGGCGGTCCTTCTCATAGATGCTTGCATAACTCACATGCTTGCCCGTCTGGTCGTCCACGATATATCCACTTACGATATATATTTTATTTTCACTCACCGCTTTTGATGTGACCAATGTAAGTTTAATCGGAGCACGCCTGATAATGATGTAATTGCCACTTTCCCGGAACTCGAATCCCGATTTGAAAATCATATCCAGCAACTGTCTTACCGTCTTATTATTTTCTGAAATAGTGATCAGCGTGTCGCGGGACACTATGTTACTGTTATAAGAAAAATAAAAATCTCCTTTGTTGCTTAAGATCTCCAGTACCTGGTCAATTGGTTGTTTTGAAACCGTAAGTGAAATTGTTTTGCTGAGATTCGATTGCGCGGTTGCGGCTCCTGCAAACAGGATTGTTACAAATGCTGTTACGAAATGTACCTTAATTCTTCCTTTCATTGTTTGTTGGTGAAATGTTAGCGTTGAACCTAATTTGAAATTAGTGTTGAATCTTATCTTAAATATTGTTGAACGTTATTTTAAAATGATCTGGTCGCCTTTCTTTTCAGTAGTGAGGTCAAAAGTTTCTGCGATAACTGAAATTATTTTTTCAATAGGCTCGTTGTAGAAAGTGACAGTATAAAGTTCTTTTTTTGCTTTTTCGTTTTCGATGATAATTTTCGTTTCATAGGCTTCATTGAGCACTTCAATCAGTTTCCATACAGGAGTATTATCGCAAACAAATTCGCGGCTCCGGTAATAGTTATAGAGTTTGTCGGAATTTTGTTTTTTCTGTGGCATGGCCCCGGCCCGCGGTATCGTAAGCCTTTCGCCCTTTTGAAGCGTGACCAGTTGATTATCTTTTGCTACGGTCACTATACCGCTTTCAACAATTATTTCTGTAAAATCTTTCAGACTTTTAATATTAAACGAAGTGCCGACTACTTTTACCTCGATACCATCAACTTCAACAAAAAATGGTTTTGATTTATCGGGTTTTACATTGAAGAATCCTTCTCCTTTCAAAATTGCTTTGCGATAAGATTGCCTGCCTGATTTTTCACGGTAACTCAAACTGGAATGTTTGTTTAAGGTAACTATGGAATTGTCGGGCAGCGTATCATTAACAATTATATCATTGCTTGCAAGTTCCAGTTGAGCGGTTTTTGTATTAACCAGGTAAAATAAGACGGCAACTGCGATCGTGGTAATGAAAATTGCAGCGACACGCATCCAGTTAAAACTTTTTTTAAATGGAACAATGATAGCAGGTTTACCAGGGCTATTAATCCTGATCTTAAATCTTTGCCAGGCTGCATCCTCGTCCACCTCCCTTGATATTGCCAGTACCCTGCTCTGTTGCCAGATGAGTTCAAAATGATTAAAGTATTTTTGATTGGCCGGAGTCTGGCCGATCCAGTTATTTACTAGAGCCCGCTCTTCTTCCGTTACCTCATCAAGCAGGAACCTCACCAGCATTTCATCATCCATATCATGTAAAAATTCTTTCAATGAAGTCGCTTTTATAGGTTAAGAAAAGTTAAAATGGCAGCTGGCAAAAAGTCAACAAGTTTGAGCCGCAGCCGTTTTAAGGCTTTGCCCATCTGGTTTTCAATTGTTTTTATCGACAGGCCCATTCTATCTGCGATTTCCTGGTATTTGAGTTCTTCGAAACGGCTCATCTGAAATATAGTTCGGCACTGTTCCGGCAATTCGCTTAATGCCTGGTTGAGTTTGCTTTCCAGATCACCCAATAAAATCTTTTTTTCCGCATTGTCCGAATTGCTTTTCATCTGCGATTGTGCGTAATTGTTATATGCTGAACGCACTTTCAGGTGTTTCAGGTAATTAAGACTTTCATGATAAACCGACCTGTACAAATATGCCGCGAGGGAGATTTGAATTTCAACCTTAGATTTTTTTTCCCAAAGACGACAAAACACATTTTGAACGATCTCTTCGGCCATGATATCGTCCCTGATGATAGTATAGGCGTAGGCATGCAGGTTTTTAAAGTTTGTTTTAAAAACCTGTTCAAAAGCTTGTTCCCCCGTATCTCCAGGGTTATACAGCTTTCCACTGTCTTTTACTTCCATTCTTAGGGTTTGATATCCAGTGCTGTATTTGAGGGCTCCGGCCAAATTTGTGCTTTATTTAAAGACACCTGCAGGCTATTGCACCCCTATCTGAATAATTAATTTATTTTAAACCAAGAGAGCCATTACCTGTGTTCTTCATAAAAGTTCTGATGGAGTATCTGGTTAAGGTAGGCCAGTTCCTGGGCCGTTAACGCCAATGTTTCCGGAACTGCCAGGGCCTCATCAAGTTGAGCCATAGTGCGAACACCTATTACAGCCGATGTAACTGCTTGCTGCTGAAGCACATAGTTTACTGAAGTCTGCATTTCACTTCTACCGTCGCTACTGATACTGCGAATAGCCGTTGATAATTTATGCACTTCAAGTTTGTCATAATTAAGGAACTTGTCTGCCGGTTTACCACCCAGCAAACCTTTGGCAATGCTCCCCCTGGCGAGCACTCCGATGTCTGAAGCTGCTAATAATGGCAGGCAAAGCTCTTCGGGGCGACGGTCGAGCAAACTATATTGCATCATAACGGAAGAAATGGATGAACGCTGAACATATTCGCGAATCACGTTTGGACGAATCGATGAAATGCCATAAAACCTGATCTTACCTTTTTGTATTAGTTCTTCAAAAGCGGATATTGTTTCATCAATCGGATCATCTATTGTTCCTCCATGTAGCTGGTACAAATCAATATAGTCGGTACCAAGTCTTTGCAGGCTGTTTTCAACCTGGCTAATGATATACTGTTTTGAAGGGTTCCAATCCCAACCCGAATTATCCGGCCTCCATTGATTGCCAACCTTTGTTGCTATAAAGACTTTCTTCCGATATGATTTTAGTGCTTTACCAAGCATTAGTTCGTTTGCCCCCTGGTTATATAAGTCGGCAGTATCAAAAAGATTGATTCCCCCGTCAACAGCTTTCGATATTAATTGATCGGCAATCGGCTGATCAACGGGCATTGACATACCACCAAATGAAATAACGCTGACTTCAAGAGAAGATTTACCTAGTTTTCTGTATTTCATCCGTTATTTATTATTTTTTGGGTTCCGCTACACCATTCATCATGCAATCTTCATATAGTTTTTGAACCTGCATATACCGATAGTAAAATTCACATGAAATTCACCAAGGGACCAGCCACCCCGCCAGCTTAGTTGATTGAGCAGTGTAAATTTATTGTAAATTTATCAGGTACAATGTTATCTGCCCGAACACACATTTTCACTTCCGACTCAAATAAAGATGTTATATGAATCACCCATCTGAGATTTCGAAACATCCCGCAAGGACCAAACGCTGCAGTGAAATTTCAAAAACGATGAAATTGTTTGTCACCTTCTTAGCCCTGCTCTGCATAGATATCGTCCATGGACAGCAACCAATTGATTCCCGGAACAGGGATATTGTCTTCAAAAATGTAAATGTGATCGCGATGGACAGCGATAGGGTACTGACCAATAAAACGGTCGTAACCAGGAACGGGAAAATCGTTTCAATTACAGATGGAGCAAAAGCAAAGATTGCCGCAAACGCCTTTGTAGTGGAAGCCAGCGACAAGTACCTTATGCCTGGACTTTCAGAGATGCATGCGCATGTTCCGCCGATTGATGATATAGAGCCAATGAAAAACGTGCTCATGTTGTTTGCATTAAATGGTGTTACAACCATTCGGGGTATGCTGGGTCATCCCCGTCATCTTGAATTGCGTTCCAAAATAAAAAGCGGCGAGATATTGGGTCCTCATTTTTATACTTCAGGTCCCTCATTTAATGGCTCTACAGTAAAAACAAAAGAAGAAGGTGCCGCCAGGGTAATTGAACAAAAAAAAGCCGGTTATGATTTTTTGAAAATCCATCCCGGGCTAACGCTTGAAAACTTTAATGCTGTTGCACGAACCGCGAAAGCTGAAAATATTCCATTCGCCGGGCATGTGCCTTATGCGGTGGGTGTATGGAGAGCCATTGATGCGGGGTATGCAACTATCGACCATCTGGATGGATTTGTAGAAAGCCTGGTGCCCGGCCTGGATAGTATACCAGAAAACCGGACAGGCCTTTTCGCGACTTTTATTGGATACCGTGCGGATACCAGCCGGATAAAAACTTTGATCACCGGTTTAAGAAACCGAAGGATCTATGTTGTGCCCACCCAGGCTTTAGCTGAACGATGGATAGCTCCCGGAGCAGACGCAGATATGCTTGCATCCGCACCAGAAATGGTTTATATGGATGAACAAACTGTGAACGACTGGGTAAAATCTAAAAAATCCCTGGTAAGCAATCCCTCCTACAACCCTGATCGTGTAAATGAATTTTTAAAAATCAGAAGACAACTTATTGCCGCATGTAATCATGGGGGAGTTGGTTTGCTACTTGGGTCCGACGGGCCCCAGGTTTTCAATGTGCCAGGCTTTAGCGTCCATCATGAGCTGAGATATCTTGTTGATGCCGGCCTTACACCTTTTGAAGCTATTAAAACAGGTACTGTGAATGTGGGACAGTTTTATAATGATCCGCTGCAAGGAACCATCAAAGCAGGTGCACCTTCCGACCTGATTCTACTGAATGGTAATCCGTTGGTCGACATTGATCAAACCAAAAATATTCATGGGGTAATGATTGGATCAAAATATATGAACCATGAATTCATAGATGCCGGTTTGAAGAAATTAAAGAAGCGTTAATGAATTTATTGAAAGATTTTCATTGAAAGATCTCGTTGAAAGATCTCGTTGAAAGTTTTCGTTGAAAGATCTCGTTGAAAGATCTCATTGGATAAACTTCATTGAAAAGACTGGATGAAATATCTGCGGGAATAATTTCGTTCCGAAATTGCAATATTAGAAGGGATAACCAATAGCTATGTTAAGGATAAGATTGTCACGTCTCCAATCACTTTTACCGAATGCTATCTCATCAATAACCCATCTTTCCTTTTCGGGTAACCAGGGTTTACGTAAAGGGAAAGCCAGGTCAAATCTGACAATGATAATGGATGCATCAAATCTCAAACCCACCCCGGTCCCAACCGCAAAGTCTTTATAAAATCCTGCTAAACCACTTCCTGGTTTCTGGGGGTTTTCTTTACGAAGCCAGATGTTACCGGCGTCAACAAAAGCTGCACCGTTGACTATACTAAATAGTTTTGCCCTGATCTCGGTATTTACTTCCGCTTTAATTTCACCAGCTTCACTGGCATAGGTCTGGCTCTGTTCAGAATAATAACTGCCCGGGCCCAGTGTTCTTGCCCTGAACGCACGGATACTATTACTTCCACCAATAAAAAACTGCTTTACATATGGCATCTGTTGCGAGTTGCCATAAGCATATCCATAGCCCAGGGAAATACGGTTTGCCCAGGTCACGCCATGGTTATTAAGTTTCCAGTAATTACTTGCCTCGGTACTAAAACGCAGGTATTGGGCGAAGGGTATACCAAACAGTGTTTTCTGACTGGCTGATTGCTTAAACGACCCGGTAATCAAACCAAGGGTATTACCAGCTACATCTACATTAAACCTGATATTTGTTGCGTTCCATTTTTGAGTTGTTGTCGACTCATTGTATGTAAATGTATAATTGCTGCCAATGATAAACTGCTTTTCAAACGCCTGCTGCAGGCTAAAGTCTTGCTGAAGTATGGAATCAAACTTTGGAGTGATATTCGAAGGCTGAATATAGCTTATACTAGCCAGGGCGAAGTCATGTTCGATCTTATCAGTCTGCCGCCAGACATAACCGAGTCCACCACGTATCGCATCAAGTCGGTAAAGATCCTTTCTATTCAAAAATTCAAAACCCGCGCTAAACTTTGTCCGGGGCACAAACTCTGTGTGAGGATTTATTATCCGGAATGGAACTATAAACCTTGGAACATATAAATTAATATCCCCGGTCAGCGAGGTACCATTGGTCGAATATTGTTCACCGCCCACCTGTTTCTCGAATCCACCTGCTAGAGCAATATCCAGTAACTCCGCACCCTTCATAAAGTTGCGGTTTTTCATGTTTATCTGGATCTGTGATCCTACGAAGTTGTTTGATTTTGAGGTTCCCGAAAGCTGGAACTGTAACGATCGTTTTTCTGTTGGTGTGAGATAAAAAGATGCGTTCAGTAACGACGTTGAGTCACGCAATTTCTCAAATGTGGCCCTGATGTATTTAAAAGTCCCTAAATCGACAAGCCTTTTCAGTGAAACATTATGTGCAGCCCTTGAATAAATACTATCCTGGTGAAGGGTAACAATTTTTTCAAACAATTTAGGTTTAAACAGCTTTTGAGTATCTATTAGTTTATAGTTGGGAAAATTAACGAGGTCTTTCCAAAGCAACAATGTATCAACAGTAGTACGGTAGTTTGCATAAATGTATATGTTCTTGATATCATAAGGCACTAATGCGGATTTCGGGCTACGCTCCTTAACTTTTACAAAAAGGTTTACATTTCCTTTAAGTGTGCTATCGACCTGGACTAGCAGGTAATCAGGATTGAAATAAAAGTATCCGTAATTTTTAAGTTCCTGGTCAATCCTTGTCCTTTCGTCTTTAATATCATCAAGATTGAAAAAATTTCCGGTTTTTAATAAAGTTTTCTTTTGTTGCGCACGAATGAGCATACCTAACGCAGTACTGTCTGTGGGGAATCCGACAGTATCTATCTTATACCTGATGCCTGCGCGGACGTGATATTTTACGCTGGCAGTTTTTTCTTTCAATAAAGGCTCTGCCTCGGTAATGGATTTGAAAAAACCATGGTTCCACATATAATTGTTGAGAATAGTAGAATTGTTTTCGGGCTTTACGCGGCTCCACAAAACAGGGGCTTCGCCCCATTTATTACGTAACAGGTGATTAAGTCCTTTCTTTTTTGTTGGTTTACCCAGGTTATAAAGACTCAGCCTGATCCGCATGCCAAGAAACTTCGAGTTTGGAACCGGTCGAAGGAGTTCCTTTAATTCATTCCTGATTTCTTTCTTGTTTTTGATTGTATCATCAAACACAACTTCTGCACCGGTGTACAATCTCTCTCCGGCCGGCAATTTCTTTAAGTTATTGCAGGAACACAATATCAAACCCGTGAGCACAACAAGTATCAGTTGATATTTTCTATTCATTTCGTGTTTTGTGAAGGCGGCCTCCCAACTTGATTTCGGTATCTCCGGTCACGCCTGCTTTTCTGTAATATTTCCTTGAACTCATTGTAGTCCATCACAAGTATAAAACCAACGCCGGTTTCCACTACCTCACCATCTATAATGCTTTGATTATCGTTACGACGGTATATTTTTAGCCGGTACCTGCCGTCACGTGTTATTTTATAATCTATAGTCACGTTTCCTGTCAGTCCTGAGGAGCTGTTCGAGGAGCCTTCAACCGGTATGCCGGTTCCCACCGTTACCGTTGTGCGGTCATTGAATAAATTTTTTGACACACCAACATTCATCCTGGTGGAATTTTGCTGGCTACCGCTTGTATAATCTTCCCTTTGTTCAAAATCGAAATTGACATCAACTCCTTTAATAAGATCTCCCGCGAGATTATTTAGTTGTTGAGCAAGGATTTTACCTGCAGCACCCATAGCTATTGTCTCCGCGCTCGTACTGGATGAAAGGCTGCTGAATGGATTATTACCAATAAAATTATTAAGTACCAGTAAGCCCATTACCTGTTTATTCAGTTCCGACTCATCGTTGTTAATTAATTTAAGCCGGTTATAGACCACGCCGTCAAACACATTTCTTTCCCGTTCAGGCATATCAAGTTTAAAAGAGATCTTTGGTTGCAGCATTTCACCTTCAAGGTTCAGATAAACCAGGAAAGGCAATTTCTGTCTGAGTGCACCTTCTGGTACACTCGATGTGGCATTCAACAACGGTTCTGCCGTAGTGTTTACCGTATATACGGCCGAAAGATCAATAGTAGCTGAAGTGGGATCACCGGTCCAGGTTATTGTTCCATCCTTTACGATATCAAATTTTCTTTTGATAAACTGGTTCAATGATAGAATATAAGCGCCTTCACTAACAGTATATCTGCCTGTCATACTTGTTTTACCACTGGGATCAATTGTCATATTGATAGTGGCTGCTCCGTTGACTCTTAAACTATCGCCGTTATCTTCATCAAGCACAATGGTCAACGAAGACTCGGGTGTGATTTCTGCACTGATACTTAAGGACAATCCCTTAATTACATCTTCCGCTAATGTGTCTTTTGGATTTGTATTTGCTATTAATGATGAATCGACGGGGTTAGATAAGTCAACAAACTGGATGATTCCACGCCGACTCTCAACTTGTGGATCCTCTGAAGGCAGCACAAAGGTGACAGAAGAATTATCAATCACTCTTACCCGTCCCTCTATAACAGGCAAATTCATATCCCCTTTAATAGTTAGCCGGGCATTGATGGAGGCAGGTCCAAAAATGGTCTGGTCAGGTTTTAAACGGTTATCTATTGCCCTGAACTCCCTTGCATTCAAACTCAAATCAAATCGGTAATCCTGGTAATCGGTTGTGAATACCCTGCCATCTATTATGGCCTCATGACCCATTGAGTCTGTAATGGTAAACTTATCAAGCAGAATACCCTGATCATCAAATACAATTGTTTCATCAGGAATACGTAATGCTGTGCCATACTCAGCATAAATAAGCGAGGCTTGTTTTACAGACAGAGAACCGCGAACCTGCGGTTTCGCGGCACTGCCGCGTAATGTTAGATTGCCACTTGCCAATCCTGACAAATTCGTGATCATGTCTTTCACAAATGGCTGCGCTGCTGTAAGTGAAAACTCAGGAATATTAAGATCGAAGTTCAGGTTATTCTCGCCAGTGGTTGTATAGTCGCCCTTTACAGTCAAATTAACACTGTCTCCTGTTAAAGCTGCATTCACATTAAAAACTTCAGGAGAGCTATTACTTGCATCTAACTTCAGCGTGCCTATTCGTTGACTGAAAGCTTCAATACTGTCTATTGAAAGATCTGCCACAAATGAAAATGGAGAAGATTGTTTTAGGGCAATGCTGCCGTTTATTAATCCATCTGCCACTAGCGTGTCACTCTGGATCATCGACGCGATGGTGGCAATCGAAAAATTCATAAACTGAAGGTTGATCGGAAATCCACCACCAGCACCCGTTCCATTGATTTTTAAACCCCGGTCTCCCCGCATAAGGGCCAGGTTTGCAGTTTTAATTCCATTACTGTCTAACTGAACCAGGTTATTTTCATTTGTCGTCCAGGTCTGCTTATTAATCAGGAGCTCCGGCAATAACCGCAGTTCTGAAACACCCCTTATTGTATTATACGTGCCACCGACAAAATACTTGTCTTTATCCTGTTTGTCGTGGAGGTTTATGTTCCAGCCAATCTTACCACCCCGTAACCCTCCATATATCGTTGTTTTGTATAAAGGGGTAGTTGGATGAGTAACCTGTTTAACGCTAATACCATATACCAGGCTATCATTTTGAGAATTTGCCCCAAGATTGAAGGAGTCTACTATGAAATCACCATAGCGCAATGTTTTCATATTAGCCACTACCTGCAACAGGTAGTTTGCCGAATTCATATTAACAGCAAAATTCAAGGGAGTAAATCTTCGCATATCCGGCACAAACGATCTTATAATCGGATGATTTATTATTGTACCTGTAAGCCGAAACTGATTAGCGGGAACACTGGTGTCAGAAAATGTACTGTCACTCATGTAATGAGCCATAACCGCCTGAACAGACTGAGCAAGGGTTGACACTTTATATAAACCCCGCATATTCGCGAAAAGCATTGGTGTCTCTATGCTTATATCTGAACTATCCCCTACTCTGCCAGCAATCACTTTTAATGAGTCGAGTGGATACACTTTATCTTTATGAGCAATCTGCAAACCGGTAATAAAAACATTTCCATCAAGCTTATCCGGATCTGCATTAACAAGATCGACATTGAGTTTGGCCTTTACGATCAGGTGTTCTTTTGAAAAACCAAGCTTCTGCAGGTTAACCCTCATATCATTTGAATTAACCTTCAGCTCCGGATGGACCTCATCCATATTGTAACTGACATCTAGATCTGCTAACAGATTTGAGTCCGGTGAATTTAAATTAGCAACCACCTTATTATTGGCCAGAGTCCCCTTTACTTTTATATTATTATAAGTATAACCTTTTGCCTGCAGTTTATTAACTGAACCATCAAGACTTAGATCTGCAGTTTTTACGGCATAGCCCTTACCCTTAACTTTGAAATCTACTGATACGAGGCCCAAACTGGTATCACTGAGAAATTTATTAAGCTGAAGATTGTTAGAAGTAATATGAGCATCATATACGGCCCTGATACTATCTGATGCATTTTTTATCTTACCCACAACTGAAACATCCCCGCTGCTGGTTACAACCTTTATATCGGCGCTCATATCATCAGGTGTTCCGTCATAGGTACCACTGATATTGAAAGTTTCGGGAATATGAACAGATGATGGAATTAAATCCGTTGGTAACAAACTTAGCAGTCCCTCACGGGTGCCACTAAAATTATTTAGCCGCAGATCGATCTTCATTTTTTTGGCATCCGGCAAACCAGTCACTTTCGCCGAAGCATTTAATGCTGTAGAACCCTGTCGGATTATTAGTTGTGGAATGTTCAGGCTATTAACTTTCCCATTTACTTTTGTATTCAGCTCAATGGTTTTGTTTAGCAAAGGCTGAACATATTTGTTTGCTGCCAGGTCAGGTTGAAAATATAACAAGTCATTTAATACAAGATTGGTGTTTGTGAAAACGGCTTTTATAGAAACTGATCCGGGATTTTTGCTGGCCTCCTCAATGGATGCAAAAGTCGCTTCCATTGAGCCATTAATGAGATTGCGATTTGTTTGTATAACAGTTTTTTCCAGTTTCACCAACTGCTCATCATAAACTGCGTTAGTATGTAATTGCTTTAGCCGGAAGCCACTTTTTTCATTAAATGTCAAAGATTCAATCTCAGCCTTATATCCTCTCCCATCAGATATGAGTTGTTTAATGGAAGTATTCAGGTTATTTAGTTTCAGATGAGAAAAATCCATCTGGGGTCCACGAACTATTGGCTTCGCAACATCGTCATATTGCACTGTATTATTTTCAAGGGAAAGATTTTCAACACTGAATTTAAAGGGATCAGCTTCAATTGAATCTTTTATCTCGGCCACCTCTTCCTTATCCGGCCGCTTTGAGTTTGTGGCAAATATGGTGGAATGATCTGCCAGGCTGAGGTTGTGTATACTTGCGTTGTTTGTATTGAGATTAAGCCTCAGGTCAGAAATTCCGAGCTTCGCAGCAACAGTGTTGAGATCTATTGCACTGTTATCATCTATATATATTATCCTGGTACCCGTAAGCAGGATGCTGTCTGCACGGATCAAAGGCATGGGACCTGAAGAAGAAGTAGTAGTAGAAGTAGTAGTAGTAGTAGTAGTATCTTTAGCCGTTAAACGGGAAGTAGGTTTGAACCGGATACCTGCAGCAAGATTCTGTGTATAAAGATGATCAAGTCTGAAATCCATCGAATCAAGGTTAAACCTGTCGATGCCAATATCTATATTGGTGAAAGTTATAGTAAAGTTCTGGCCGTTATAGGCATCATTATAATGAAGATTCGCCCTGGATAATTCAACATCCCCAAGATTGAATTTCATTGCAGTGCCTGATGACAGTGTATCCGCCGTTTTGGTAGTATCACCCGATGCAAATGCCTTGCTGATGAAATCATAATTGAATAAACTGTCGGTCTCTGAATTATGTATATTTAAACGAAGACTGTCTACTTCCAGACTGGAGATTGTCAAAGTGTTATCCAGCAGATCAAGCAATCTGTATCCTGCTTCCAGCTTACCGATATATACCAGCGGCTCTTTGGAGCGATCCTCGACATAAACACCATCTAATTCGAGATGGTACAGATAATTGATGGACAGTCGCGCAATGCTTACTTTAGTGTCAAGTTTCTTTTCAAGATAATTTACAATCTCCTTTCTCACGATATTCTGGGCCCACCTTGTCTGGAGTACAAACCACAAAATAACCAGCAGCAGGAGGATGCTTCCTATCACGATTCCCACCCACTTAAGAATGATCTTAACCCAGTTTTTCTTTTTTTGCGGCTCCATGCTTACGATCGACTAATTTGTATCCCGGATGAGAACAGTTTCGTAGTTTGATTTGATATTACATTAAACAAAAGTTGCTCCAACCACCCAGTTGCAATAAAAATTATTAAATTAAGACGTTTTATCATGTACACTACACACATAGCTGGTGAAATCGGGTAGTATCGGGCCATTTCATAAGTTTGAAATCAAATTTGCCGGTTTATTCCGGATTTTTCGATCAGTCAAAGATGGCATATTGTGGAGTATTCTCCACATGTTAACTATTGATTTTTCGGATCACCTGGCACTAAAAGTTTGAGTATTATTATAACCTTTGTATCTTGATGGCATGAAAGGGATTCATAAAATTGCATTATTTGCCACCATATTGTTCTCAGGATTCTCAACAATTGCTACTGCACAGTCAAAAAAAGCTGCACTAAATCATATTGCGCTCTCAGTAGTAAACCTTAAAAAAAGCACAGCATTTTATATTGATGTTGTTCAGCTGGACACTATCCCTGAACCCTTCCATGATAATAAACACACCTGGTTCAATATTGGCCCAAAAAGTCATCTCCATATTATTGAATCTGCAAAAGAAATTACCAGCCATGATAAAAACACCCATCTCTGTTTCACGGTGCCGTCGGTTGATGAATTTGCCGAAAGGTTAAACAAAATGAAGGTTCCGTTTATGAACTGGGCGGGTGAAAGCGGAAAGATCACTAAGCGCGTGGATGGCGTTAAACAAATTTATTTCCAGGATCCGGATGGATTTTGGTTGGAAATCAACGATGCAAGAGATTAGGGTAAGGCAATCATTCAGCCTTCCTTCTTGGCTCTGACAAGCTTGTATATACGCACCGCGCTCATCAACAGAAGCGCAAATGCTACCAGGCCACCAAGCCCCCACCACAAACTCATTGCCTGTTTAACTTCAACAAGCATTACAATTGCAATAAGAAATATTGTGGCTACTTCGTTCCACAGCCGAAGATGAGTACTGGAATATTTGTATACTCCCTTCATCTGTTGACGATAAATATTATGCAAGGAAAGGTGATAAAGATACAGGCCGGCGACAAACGCAATCTTGATACCCAGCCATGCAGGTACAGATCCAAATAAGTATAACATCCAGGAACCGAATATCAGGGTCAACACTGCAGAGGGCCAGGTGATACCGAACCAGAGCCGCTTTATCATGATCGAAAACTGGCTGTTTAAAATACTTTTTTCCGGCTCGGGTTTTTCTGCAGCTTCTGTATTGTAGATGAAAAGCCTGACGATATAAAACATACCGCTGAACCAGGTTACTATAAATATTATATGCAGGGCTTTTACGTATTCGTACATGCGGTGGGCAAGATAAACAATCTGTGTTTTTATTAATTGAAACCTGGAACTTATGCAAGGACCATTTCTTTACTTCCGGCGATAGATTTTTTCATCCACCCTGCGATTGTCTGGATGAGTAGTGGATGTGTATTAAGACATGGAATCAGCTGAAAACTTTCTCCTCCCGCATGAAGAAATATTTCTTTGCCCTCGAAAGCCATTTCTTCCAGTGTTTCAAGACAGTCACTTACAAAGGAAGGACAGACCACTAAAAGTTTTTTTACTCCGGTTGCAGGTAATTCAGCGAGACGGAGCGCGGTATAGGGCTTGAGCCATTCCTCCCTTCCCAACCGGGACTGAAAAGATATTCCATATTTATCTTCAGGTATTCCAAGCTCTTTAACAATTAGCCTGGTAGTTTCAAAACACTGGTGCCTGTAACACTGTTTGTGCGCCGGCGAAGCCACTTCACAGCAATTTGGGGTCTTGAGACAATGTGACCCCGTAATATCACCTTTTGTAATATGACGCCGGGGTATACTATGATAACTAAAGAGGATCTGGTCATATTCGTTTTCAAGAAAAGGCCGGATATTTTCTGCCATTGCATTTATATAATCAGCGTCGTTGTAAAATGGCTTTATGAAAGTTAGTTTGAATGGATATTTGTTTTTTTGATGTACTTCCTTTGCATATTCCACGGCTGTTTCGTAGGATGACATGGCGTAATGGGGATAGAGGGGCAAAGCAATAACCTCATCAAGCCCAGGATTATGTTTCATCAGGTTCTCAAATGCCGTGGCAGGATGGGGCTTTCCGTAGCGCATCGATAATTCAACGGGTTCTTCAACTACAAGCTGAAGGGCATCCCTCAGTTGTTGTGATAAAACTATCAGCGGTGAACCCTCAGGGAGCCAGACCGACTTATACGCTTCAGCAGATTTCGGCGCCCTCTTCGGAGTAATGATCCATTCTATTAATATTTTTCTGAATATCCAGGGATAGTCAATAACCCTTGGGTCCATCAAAAATTCATTTAAATAATCCTGTACATCTTTTACCTCCGTGGATTCTGGCGATCCGAGGTTCATCAGCATAATACCCCTTCTGGTCATCATTTTCAATTATTGCGCGAAATTACATTTGCGCTTGAATAAACGCCTGTGCTTTCTTTTTGTTTGCCTCAGCGGGTAATAATATGACATTACAATGACTTGGAAAATGCAGATTCAGCTGGCCAGGGAGTATTTTTGCAATCTGAACAGCAGTACTTTGATGAACGGAAATACGACCAGAGAGATTTTTAAGTTTCATGTAGCGGGAATTAACTATAAAAAGACTGATGCTTCCATCAGGGGCCAGTTTGCTATTGGCAAAGAACAATATGCTTCTATCCTGGATCTTGCTCCTTTTTATGGAATAAATGAATTATTTATCCTGTCTACCTGCAACAGAACTGAAATTTATGGGTTCGGAGAAACCGCCCGGGAACTTATACAGCTACTTTGCTCCCAGACTGTAGGCGACATTGATACATTTAGTTCTCTTGCCTATATTAAAACCGGAACTGAAGCTATTCAGCATCTTTTTGAAGTCAGCGCGGGGCTTGATTCACAGATTCTTGGTGATTATGAAGTAGTCGGCCAGATTAAGCAGGCGGTAAAATTTGCCCGCGAGCACCAGTTTGTCGGTAATTTCCTGGACCGCGTTGTAAATACCGTTTTACAATCTTCCAAAACTATAAAGAATCAAACGCAGCTCAGTAGCGGTACCGTTTCGGTTTCTTTCGCAGCCGTTCAGTATATCAGGGACAATGTTAAGGATATCGCCAGTCAGAATATCCTGCTGATCGGAACCGGTAAAATCGGGCGTAACACCTGCAAAAACATAATTGATTATCTTAATACTACAAATATTACCCTTGTAAACAGGACAGATGCCACGGCCTCGGACCTGGCAATTGACCTTGGGCTCAAATCGGGTAAACTCGCCGATCTGCCGGTGTTGGTAAAAGAAGCCACAATCATTCTTGTGGCGACCAATTCTCAAACTCCTACTTTGCTTTATTCTCACCTCGCAGCAACAGGTTCCAAACTGATCATTGATCTTTCTATTCCTTATAATGTTGAAACAACTGTCTCTCAGCTTCCAGGTATAACCCTTATCAATGTGGATGAACTGTCACGTTTAAAAGATGAAACGCTGATGAAGAGGAAAGCTGAGATGCCCAAGGCAAGGGCAATCATTGATAAACATATCGGTGAATTTCTTGAATGGTACCAGATGCGTCGCCGGGTGCCCATGCTTCGAGCTGTAAAACTAAGGCTTGAAACACTTCCTTCCTGCAGACTATATACAACCTATTCTTCGCTTCATAGCTTAACTTCGCCCATTATTCATTCTGACGAAAAAATTCAGCAGGTAATAAACACCATGGCACTCAAGATGCGTAGCCAGGATCTTCATGGCTGCCAGTACATTGAAGCTGTGCACGATTTTATTTCGCGCGCCAAAAATTAAGGTAATGAACAGATCCATCAGAATCGGCACCAGGCAAAGCGAATTAGCTACCTGGCAGGCTAATCAGGTTGCTGCCTTACTTGCGGAAAATGGTTATCAATCAGAACTGGTTTTCGTAAAAAGTGAAGGTGATATTGACTTGCAGACTCCATTGTACGAAATGGGTGTCCAGGGAATTTTTACAAGAACGCTTGATATCGCATTATTAAATAACAGGATTGATATCGCGGTCCATTCAATGAAGGATGTTCCGACTCAATTGCCAACAGGCATTCAGCAGGCAGCTGTACTTCAGAGGGCTTCATGGAAAGATCTGCTTGTAGTCAGGGATGATTCTTCGTTTATGGATGACCGTTATTCAACAGCGGTGATTGCGACAAGTAGTATCCGGCGCCGCGCGCAGTGGTTGAATTATTATCCTAACCATACCCTCGTTAACCTCAGGGGCAACATAAATACCCGGCTCGCCAAAGTGAAAGAAAGCGAATGGAACGGAGCGATATTCGCTGCAGCCGGGGTTGACAGGATAAATATCCGGCCTGAAAATTCAATTGAACTTGACTGGATGTTACCCGCACCCGCACAAGGCGCAATAATGGTTGTATGCCGGCCGGATGACGAGTATGTGAGTTCGGCCTGTGCATTATTTAATGATCCCGAAACAGCTATCTGCACAAAGATTGAAAGAGATTTTCTTCGGCAGCTGATGGGTGGTTGTTCAACTCCCATCGCCGGTCTCTGTGAAATAGTTGAAGGTGAGGCAAAGTTCAGAGGCAATATTTTATCTGTGGATGGTTTGAATAAGGTGAGCATCGAAAAATCAATGGCGGCTACAAAAGCTTCCGGTCTTGGTGTGGAAGCTGGTATAGAAATTCTCGCCAATGGCGGCAAGGAAATTATTACAAAACTGATGGCCTCAAATAACCTGGCCTGATGTACATCATAGATCTAATAGATCTATTTGATTTAGTATAAGACAAATAAGAAATGGAAATGATCAAAAATGATTTGGTTCTGAAAGTACTTCGTGGCGAACAGGTTGATAGAACACCGGTATGGATGATGCGGCAGGCAGGAAGATATCTTCCCGATTATATCAGGCTCAGGGATAAATATTCTTTTTTTGAAAGGTGCCAACGTCCGGAACTTGCTACAGAAATAACATTGCAGCCAATTGACCAGGTAGGCGTAGATGCAGCAATTATATTCTCCGACATTTTAGTTGTACCACAGGCAATGGGCCTCGAGGTGCAAATGGTAGAGGGCAAGGGCCCATATTTACCCCAGACAATAAAAACACAAAAGGATCTTGAAAAACTCGTAATTCCCGATGTGTATGAAAGACTGGCATATGTATTTGATGCACTTGCCATGACTAAAAAAGCGCTTGATGGACGAGTGCCTCTTATTGGTTTTGCAGGTTCACCCTGGACGCTTCTTTGTTATATGGTAGAAGGAAAAGGTTCAAAAACCTTCGACCATGCCAAAGCTTTTTGTTATACCCAACCCGACCTCGCCCATGCTTTGCTTGATATGATCACCCAAACCACCATTGCCTATCTTCATGGACAGGTGAAAGCCGGCGCTGATATCCTTCAATTGTTCGATAGCTGGGGCGGCTTACTTGGTCCTGCGGACTTTGAAAATTTTTCACTCAGGTATATGCGTAAGATTGTTGAGGCGTTCAAAGAGAAAGTTCCATTCATACTGTTTGCAAAAGGTGCCTGGCATTCACTAAAGGAAATGGCTGATACGGGGGCAAATGGTCTTGGAATAGATTGGTGTATTAAACCTGCAATTGCCCGGAGCTTTGCCGGAAATAACGTTGTTTTGCAAGGTAATTTTGATCCTGCAAAACTATTGTCGCCAATACCGGTGATAGAACAGGAAGTAAAAAACATGCTTGCCTCTTTTGGAAAAGGAAAACATATTGCCAATCTTGGTCATGGCATATTACCAAATGTGCCTGTGGATCACGCCAAAGCATTTGTTGATACCGTAAAGAATTACCAGTGGGCGGTATCGTGATTCAGAAATAATCTGCCGCTGATTTATATCTAAATGTCTTTTATGAATACCATCCAGATTGTTGACCATTCCTTAAGAGATGCCTGGGTTGAAAATATTCATGATCTGCAGGATCTGATTTGTTCACAGCTTGAACTGGCAGATGGAAAGGAAAGATTTATAGAAGATGCATGGTCACGCGCAGAAGGTGGTTCGGGAAAAACAAGGGTGATTGCGAATGGGAACATATTTGAAAAAGGCGGTGTTAACACTTCTGTAGTTTACGGTGATGTTACTCCTGCCATGCGCAGTCAATTAAAGATTGAAGGTGATAAATGGTTCGCCTGTGGCATCAGCATCGTTATACATCCTTTCAATCCTTTTGTTCCGACCATACACTGCAATTACCGGATGTTCGAGTTGTACAACAACGAAGGCATACTAACCGACAGATGGTTTGGTGGAGGAGCAGATCTGACTCCATATTATCTTATTGATGAAGATGCAATTCATTTCCATCAAACACATAAAAATACCTGCGACCGTTTTGATTCTACATTTTATCCAAAGTTCAAAAAAGAGTGTGATAACTATTTTGTGAACTGGCACCGTGACGGCGAACGACGGGGTATTGGGGGCATCTTCTACGATTATCAGCGTGGTGGGGAGATGGATGTAAACTTATGGGTAGATTTCGGAAAAGCCTGCGCCGAGAACTTTTTAACTGCCTACATTCCGATTGTTCAGAAAAGAAAAAACACTCCTTTTACCCAGGAAAATAAAAAATGGCAGGAAATCAGGAGGGGAAGATATGTTGAATTTAATCTAGTTCATGATCGTGGAACTTTGTTCGGCCTTAAAACCAATGGCAGAATTGAAAGCATTTTAATGAGCCTGCCTCCTACCGTGAGATTTGAATATAATTATCATCCACAACCCGGTAGCCCTGAAGACAAACTCGTCCAGGTTTGTTTGCAACCAAGGGACTGGATCTAAATACATTAATAATGCAATTGATAAGAAGAAACAGGATACTGCGCCAATCACCTGCAATCAGGTCAATGGTGGCAGAAACCATTTTACGTCCTTCAGATTTTATAGCTCCATTGTTTATTGATGAAGGTAACTCGACCAGGGTTGAAATCAATTCAATGCCCGGGTATTACAGGATGTCACTTGACCTGATCATACTGGAAGTAAAGGAACTGTTTGACCTTGGTATCCGGAGCGTGTTGCTTTTCATAAAATGTGAAGACGCTTTGAAAGATAACACCGGGCAGGAAGCATGGAACGAAAACGGACTGATGCAGCGCAGTATAAAAGCGATCAAAGACGCTGTCCCGGAAATGATAGTAATGACCGACGTGGCACTTGACCCATACTCCTCCTATGGCCATGATGGTATAGTTGAGAACGGCGAAATTGTAAATGATGCCACCGTTGAGGCACTGGTAAAAATGAGTTTGAGCCATGCCGAAGCAGGGGCTGATTTTATGGCGCCGAGCGATATGATGGATGGCCGTATTATGGCAATACGCCAGGGATTGGAAGAAAGTGGTTTCACCAAAACAGGAATCATGGCATATAGTGCGAAATACGCTTCCTGTTTTTATGGGCCTTTCCGTGATGCCCTTGATAGTGCCCCGGGCTTTGGTGACAAAAAAACCTACCAGATGGATACTGCCAATCGCCGCGAAGCTATAAAGGAAACATTAATGGATGTGGAAGAGGGTGCTGATATTGTGATGATAAAACCAGCACTTGCTTATCTCGATATCATCCGTGAAATTAAGGACGCAGTAGAAGTTCCGGTGAGTGCTTACCAGGTGAGTGGTGAATATGCAATGATAAAAGCCGCTTCACAACTGGGATGGTTAAACGAAGAAAAGGCAATTCTCGAAACCCTTACATCCATTAAACGTGCGGGAGCAGATCTGATTGCTACTTATTTTGCCCGTGACGCAGTTAAACTTTTATCGCGATCTTTTTGATTTCGGTTTGCCTTTAAACTATATTATGAATACTACGAAGAGTAACACATTATTTGAACGCGCAAAACAGTCGATCCCCGGTGGAGTTAACTCTCCTGTGCGTGCATTTAAAAGTGTTGGTGGTAACCCGATATTTATTGAAAGAGCTAAAGGTGCCTATTTGTTTGATGCAGATGGCAACCAATATATAGATTACATCGCGAGCTGGGGTCCAATGATACTGGGTCATGCCTATGAACCCGTTGTTAAAGCAATAGCAGAAAAAGCAACTTTGTCTACCTCTTTTGGTGCACCCACCTCACTCGAAGTGGAAATGGCCGAGCTGATCAAATCTATGGCACCAAATGTTGACCTTATCAGGATGGTGAATAGTGGGACCGAAGCGTGCATGAGTGCCATTCGCCTGGCCAGGGGTTATACGGGTCGCAATAAATTCATCAAATTTGAAGGTTGTTATCATGGACATGCTGATCCTTTCCTGGTAAAAGCAGGCAGTGGTCTCGCAACATTTAATATACAGACTGTTCCCGGTGTAACAGCAGGTGTTTCAAATGACACGCTCACCTGTGCCTATAATGATATAGAAGCTGTCGAGAAACTCATAGCTGAAAATCCCGGAGCGGTCGCGGCTATCATCATAGAACCCGTAGCCGGAAACATGGGTTGTATACTTCCTGAAAATGGCTTTTTGCAATCACTACGAAGCATCTGCGACCGGGAAAGTATCGTTTTTATCTTTGACGAAGTGATGACAGGTTTTCGATTATCTGCCGGCGGTGCCCAGCAAAGCCTGCATGTTGATGCTGACCTGGTTACCTATGGTAAAGTGATTGGTGGCGGTTTGCCGGTCGGTGCCTTTGGTGGAAAAAAAGAAATCATGCAAAAGATTTCCCCTTTAGGAAATGTATACCAGGCAGGAACACTCAGTGGTAATCCTCTAGCCATGATAGCCGGGTTTACAATGCTGAACGAACTAAATGCAAAACCCGAAATATATCAGCAACTGGCAGACAAAACTGCTTACCTCCATCATGGACTTGACAAAGTTTTCTCGGCTGCGGGCAAGCCTTTTGTGATTAACAGTCTCGGTTCCATGATAAGCGTTCACTTTAGTGATGTGCCGGTATCAAATTTCGCAACTGCTGCTGCCGCCAATAATGAAAAATTCAAAAGATATTTTCATTACATGCTGACAAATGGCATTTATTTACCGCCATCGCCTTTTGAAAGTTGGTTTCTTAACAATGCACTGACTACAGCTGACCTGGACAAAACGATAGATATCACAAAACGTTTTGTGAACGCTGACCGGTAGGTGGTCCGGCAATATAATTTCATGGGTCTGGACTCAGGGATTCCCGCCTATATGGAAACTCTTAAAATCTGTTTTTGAAAAAATGGACAATCACGCTAAAAAATGCCGGATTATCCTCATCTTTAAGGATAGTTGGCATTAATATGGCTGCCTGATCCGGACCTAATGCGCAGCCGTAAACAAGCGTATATATGAATAATAAAGAAACTACTACGGCGGGGAATTACATAGTCACTTCAGAAAAGCGACAAAAAGAAACTTCAAACTTCTTTCATGATTTTACAGCGATTTCAAATCAGAAATCTGGTCAGAAAAAAGGTGATTTTTTTGTTGGTTCGAACCGTGGGGAGTACACTGTGTTTAGCGCGCCCGGCATTCATATCTGGGATGGAAATATTGAAATCACATCAACCCACAAGCTCTTTTTGCAAACGGTTAAACCAGTTTTTCAGTTAATCTTTTGTGCAGAAGGTACTATCGGATATCAATCTGGTTTCGTAAAAAACACCCTGGAAAAATCGCATCATAATTTACTATACACCCCACCTGGAGAAATCAGGTTTGAGTGGCATATTGCCAAACGAACCCACCTGGTGATAGTGACATTGAGCGAAGAATATTTCATTAGACTGGTTCCTATAAATGATGGAGAATTATCAGAGATGCGCCAACTGATAAATACCAACAGCGCAGGCTGGCTCGCTAAACTCAACATGAATATTAACCAGCAATGTCTTTTCATTCTTCAGCACCTCTCAGGTAAACAGAGCGAATCAGCGCATAAGAGATTGTTCATTGAAGCCAAGGTGCTTGAACTCCTCGCATACCAGTTGGAACAATTTCATGAAATGAAAACTAAAGGAGAAGCTTACACATTAAAATCTACTGAAGTTGAAAAAATGTATCTCGTAAGGGCAATTATCCTGGAGAATCTTTCAACACATCATTCGCTGGTGCAACTTGCACACATGGTCGGTACGAACGAGTGTTATCTGAAAGATCATTTCAAAAAAGTTTTCGGAACAACTGTTTATGCTTTCACGCAAAGAGCAAAAATGGAGAAGGCAAGAGAACTTATCCTGGCTGGCGGAAAGAAAATTTCAGATGTTGCAAAAACGACCGGATACAAGTATACTTCTCATTTTACAAGCAGTTTTAAGAAACATTTCGGAGTGCTTCCTAACAAGATCAAACTGATCGTGATTCTTTTTCACCAGGAACTGGAATGTATCTCGATGGTTATGTATGAAATGGCGATATAAACCGCAATCAGAAACTTCCTTTAAAATTTTTGGAGCAAATTTATTAAGTCATTTTAGTGTCTATCAAGTCATTTTAATGTTTGTGAAGTCATTTTAGTCCGGAAACCAGGTCCGGATAATCTGTAATTATTCCGTTTACACCCATCGAAACCAACGAATCAATTTCATTTTTGGTATTTACCGTCCAGGGAACGAGTCTCATGTTATGTTTCTTGCAGTCTGCGACGGTTTGTGCAGTCACCAACTTATAATGTGGACTATAAATCTCAGGGGTATATCCAAGTTCCTGTAGATGAGCATCCACCGACATGGTCTTTGAATCTACCAGGTAAGCCGTAACCACTGAAGGATATGATTTATGCGATTCCTGGATCTGCCTTCTATCAAATGATTGCAGGTAAAACCTGTCGCCGATATTTTTTGACTTTACTACTTCCATTACCGATCTTACAATCGTAGCTGCATCCGGCTGATAGATGCCATCAAATTTTGGGTTGGCTTTAATTTCAATATTATAAATCACCGGTTTTTTGCCTGATACGGTATAAGCTTCGATTGAATCAATGAGTTCTCCCAGCAAAGGCATGTAGGCGGCTTGTTTCACCTGCCGGGGAAATGCCGGATTCCCTTTTATGCCAACATCGATTTTGCGGATTTCTGCATAGTTCATCTGGTGCCAGGTATAAGATTTTGCACTATCCGCATTTATTTCATTTATCCCTGGTATTGTTGAAATCGATCGATTCACATATGGATCATGCGCTATCAGAACCTGGCCGTCTTTTGTGATGTAGACATCTACCTCTATTACATTTGCCCCAAGGTCTATTCCTTTCTTCATTGCTTCGATAGTGTTTTCAGGAACATAACCCCTTGCCCCGCGATGCCCTTCTTTCAAAAATACCGGGTAATTACTTAATTGATTTGACATGCGGCTGGTAGTACAAGCTGTGAAAATAATTAATGCATACGTGATATATAATTTCATATGAACGGTTAAAAAATTTGGAAAAACATGGAGGAAAAAATTGACTTCAACGTAATCAATACGGGGATGGGCTAACAGAAGTCCACCCACCATCTACAACAAGACTTTGCCCGGTTATATGCCTGGCTGAGCGGGAAACAAGAAAAAGTGCAGCCGCGGCGATATCATTCACATCCGCTGGTCTGCCCATAGGTGTGATGCGCGACCAGGTTGATTCATAGTCTTTATCTTCAATGGTTCTTTCTGTTTTAGTTGCTCCCGGGGCAATCGCATTTATAGAAATCTTATATGGCGATAGTTCAACCACAAGCGTTTTTGCCAGCATTTCAAGAGCTGCTTTGGTCATACCATAAGCGGCCAGGTCTTTGTGGGCCTGGTGACCTGTAACCGATGACATCAACAGGATACTCCCACCTGTTCCCTGGCTTCTCATTTCTATTGCTGAAGCCTGGGTAAGAAAGAAACTGCCGGCCAGGTTGAGGTTCATTACCCTTTGCAAAGCATCCGGCTTATAATTAAAAAAATCACCGAATAAAGTAATACCTGCATTTGCGATAGTTATATCCAATCGCCCATAATTCCTGATTGCAAACTGTACCAGTTCTTTCAAAAATGAAATATCGGAAGCATCGCCTGGCATCGGCAAACAATTTCGGCCTTCATCTTTTATTTTGCCTGCAGCCGCTTTCGCAAGTTCTGCATCGTAATCATTCAATACTACCAATGCACCACGTATTGCGAGCTGACGGCAGATCTCAAAGCCAATTCCTTGCCCGGCTCCGGTGACTATTGCAACCTGTCCATTAAAATCGTTCATGTTAAATATTTCCAGGATAAGAATGATGACTAGTCAAATGCAAATGTGAATTCATTCCAGCTATCATGTTGCCATGCGAATTGTTGTGTAGTAGGCGAGATCGCGAAAAAAGGAGAAAAGGTTTTCACCTTCACTGTTTTATCATCTGGCAAAAATTCCAGAATTCTTAACCAGCCATCACCACCGTTGCCGTACCATCCCCCGCCCATCGCCTGTGCATTAAATGCCAGTTGATTTACTGTTTTTCCACCCGCATTTTTATCGGTGCGAAAACCAACATGTGCCCTGAAATCATCAGGCGCGCAAATATGTCCTGATAAAACCAACTGGATATTTGTAGATGGTGCTACCAATTTTTTCCAGATTGCTTCTCCAAAATTTCCAACAACATTATAATTTTCTTTTTCCGGTCTCTCATTTTTTGAATTGAGATATGAATGCGTCAAAACTACAACCGTATAATCTTTGTAAACAGGTTTTGAGATAAGTTTCTTCGCCCAACCCAGGATGGTATCGCGTGGTGCAAATTCCAAAGACAAAATGAGGAAGCGACGTCCTTTCGGTGAGATGATCTCATATGCAGCATTTTCAAGTGTCGGCACACCTTCAGCATTAGGTGCAACATCGCGTAATACCTGGAGATTTTTAAAATTTTTATTTACCGGGAAATACGAATTGAGATTTGACTTTCTAATTGCGCCTGCATTCACATAACCATAATCATGATTTCCGGCCGAAACCACGTAAGGGATCTTGCCATCAAGTCTTGAAAAAGCATTTGAAACTGATTTCCATTGCGCAGGGCTATTCTGGTTACCGTTCGTGCCATCTGGTACCATCAGGTCATTTTGTTCAACCAGGTCCCCGGTGCTAACTGCTACTTTGATATTGAGAGAATCGATATTTTCCTCTACCCACGCAGTCATCATTTCAAATATCGGTTGATTACGACTGAACTTTACATAGCCCTGCGGATCAGGTAACATGATCATGGACCAGGAGTCCCGGCTCGCTAAAACCGGCTTTTGATAAGGCTTCTGCTCCGGCTTCTGTGCATTCACCACAATAGCCACGGTGAATAAAAACACCAGAATAATATTCCTCCTCCAGGTAAACCCAATATATTTTCGCATACTATTCAATTCTATTCTATTCAATTCTATTCAATACATAATTGAATTCTAATTACTACAATGACGAACAATCTAACTCACACACTCACCATTCACCATTCACCACTCACCATTCACCACTCACCACTAAAACTCATAACTGTTTTCACCTATTAGCGACGCAACGGAATCCCGTGTGTTCGAGCCCGGTATCAGGTGAGGTTTTCATCCTGGCAGAAACGCGATAACTCGCGCAATACGAATCATGACAGAGAAATGAACCACCACGCACTACTCTTTTTGGCACACCAGGTTCCTGCGAATCATTACTGGAAGCAGGACCTTTGGGGTCAACAGCAGCCTTTCCGGCAAATGAAGAATAATAAGTTTCATCGTACCAGTCTGAACACCATTCCCAGACATTGCCGGCGATATCATAAAGGCCATAACTGTTAGGCATAAACGATTTTACAGGTGCGGAACCGGTAAATCCATCCTGTGCTTTATTATCATCCGGAAATCGTCCCTGCCAGATATTTGTTTTTTGTTTTCCCTGGTTAACAGGTTCATCACCCCAGGTGTACACTTTTCCCTGCATTCCCGAACGGGCTGCATATTCCCATTCAGCTTCTGTGGGTAAACGTTTGCCAGCCCAATTCGCATATGCATTTGCGTCATCCCAGGATATCTGGACAACCGGGTAATTTTCTTTGCCTTTTATATCGCTGGCCGGCCCCTGGGGATGTTTCCAGTTTGCGCCGGTTGTCCACCGCCACCATTGCGAAGCATCATGCAAGGGAATGGGTGAAGTTGAAGCGGCAAATACGAGAGATGAAGGGACCAGGAGACTGTCCGCTGGTTTAGGTGTGCCTGGTGGAACTTGTTTTTTTATCTCCTCCCAGTCAGGTTTTTTTTCAGCTGTAGTGATATACCCGGTTGCTTTTGTAAAAGCAGCAAACTGCGCATTCGTTACCTCGGTAACATCCATCCAGAAGCCGTTTACCTGCACCGGGTGCTGCGGGTATTCGTCCTGCCGGCCTTGTTTGTCAGATGTCCCCATAGTAAATTGTCCACCTCCGATCCAGACCATCCCTTCTTTTGAAGCAGAATCGGCGCCGTTAAAAGTCGTCGCAGCCGGTGTTGCTGCAAACCTTGATGGCAGGGGTGTTGCACAAAGAGCGGCACTATCTTTATTTGCAATATTACTTGTTGCTTCGGGATTGTCGGACGAGTCGGACCCGCAGCTCATTAACATGATTCCAATACTGACAATTCCTGCAACACCTTTTTTCATCATAACAAATTTAATCCTCAAACCATTTCAATGTCTAATATAAATCATAAACATTTGCCGGCAATTTATGGATTTAGATGGGTGGAAACGGTTGTTGGCAATAGTTGATAATAATTAATTAATAGTATCCTTCATAGATATGGTCATTCCTTTTGTTATAAATTTTCTTCAGAGGAATCTGGAGTCCGCCCGTTTCTTCAAGCCAGTCCCACAACTGTTTTTTCATTGTTCGGGCCATTTGCTGAACCTCAGGCTTGCGGATAAGATTATTCATTTCATAGGGGTCTGCCTGTAAATCATATAGTTCGTTGGCATCCCAAACGCCCTGGTTAAAAATGTATTTGTACCTGTCTGTCCGGATAGAAAAAATTGTAGGAGTTTGAGGAAACGAATATTCCCAGTAATACTCGTAAAAAATCTTATCCCGCCATTCAGCAGGAGTTTGCCCCTTCAACAGCCCAAGAAATGATTTGCCTTGCATGTTTGCAGGTTTAGCGATGCCCGCAAGTTCAAGTATCGTTGGAGCTATATCAAGGTTCAGGATCATTTGATTAACAACCAACCCTTTTTTAATCAGGGAAGGACTCCAGGCAAGCAAAGGCACCCTCATAGATTCTTCATATGCATGACGTTTATCAATCAGGCCATGTTCACCAAACGAAAATCCATTATCACCCATGTAAATCACCAGGGTATTTTCAGCAAGTCCATTTGCTTCCAGCCATTGGGTGACCTTACCGATACTTTCATCTACTGCCAGTAACGTCTCACAGTAACGGCGGTAAAAATTGTCAAACTCAAATTCACCATGATACATATAGTCGACACCATGCCAGCTGTAACGTTGTTTTTGTACCCATGACGGCATATCGGCTTTGTTAACCGTTGTTGCCGGCTCGGTGATAGTGCCATATTTTTTACTGCTGTCGCTTGCGGTTATATACATGGAAGGAGGCGAAACAATCGCACGGTCAGCATATTTATTTTTATGGCGGGCAGCGGGTTCAAACATCGCATGAACACCCTTGTGAGAGAGATAAGTGAAAAAAGGCTGATCTTTTTTTAATGATTTCATCCAGTTTAGTGCATAGTCAGTCAGTTTGTCGGTAGTATATACGGTTGAATCCTGCTTTTCCTGTTTTCCATTCACATTAAATGTGCAACCATAATAAATCCCCTGTCCTTTGAAACTTACCCATTGATCAAATCCCGGTTGAGGCTGGTCATCGGTATTCCCCATATGCCATTTGCCGAAAAAACCGGTTTTGTACCCTTTTTTCTGCAGGTAAGATGGAAAGAATTTAAGTTCTTTTGGCATCGGAGCGTTGTTGTCTACCACTGTATGAGTATGTGCATATTGGCCGGTTAAAATAGAAGCACGGCTTGGGGAACAAAGAGCGGTGGTTACGAAAGCATTCTTAAGATGGGCTCCTTCTCTGGCCATGCGATCCATGTTTGGAGTTTCAAGCCACGGAACTTTCTTCATAAAACCCATGAAGTCATACCTGTGATCATCGGCAAGAATAAACACAACGTTCATTGGCCTCTTATTGATTTTTTGTTTGCTTTCTGCCTGGCCGGATAACTTAACCGATGCCAGGAACAACACTAAAAAACCAATGGAATTAAGGATGGCTGGTTTCATCATTCTTTTTTTTTGTAAGCGGGAAATCATCGTTTTCAACATGTTGCTGTTCTATAACGATGCGCATACTTTTGATAATCTCGGGAAACTTTTTTGCAAGATTTGTTTTTTCACCCGGGTCTTTTTTCAGATCGTACAATTCAATCGGGGAATTCGGATCCTTCAGTACATCCTGGCGCACTCCTTTCCACTGATCCATTCGAAGAGCCTGAAGGCCACCTGCTTCATGAAATTCCCAATAAAGAAATTCATGAGCTGGTTGTTTTCTTCCCAAAAGTTCAGGTAACAGGGATACGCCATCAGTATATTCATTCAACTTATAGTTCGCTATTTCTGCAAAAGTTGGCATAAGATCCCAGAAAGCGCCAATGTGCTGAGATTTGGAACCCTTTCTGATTTTTGGAATCCAGCTAACAATCAGTGGCGTCCTGATACCACCTTCATAGAGATCTCTTTTATATCCACGTAAGCCCATGTTACTATTAAAATAATCAGGATCATTTCCGCCTTCACGATGCGGGCCATTGTCACTGGTAAAAATAATGATGGTATTCTGATCAAGTCCTTTATTCTTTAATTCCTTTACGACTTCACCAACATATCTGTCAAGTGTGGTCACCATAGTTGCATAAGCAGCACGTGGATAGGGCTGCGGTGCATAACCTTCTCCCGTCCAGGGTGTTTTAACGGCAACAGGCTGTTCGTTGAATTCCGCTTTGTATTGAGCAAACAATGCTTCATCTTCTGCCTGTAAAGCTGCATGTGGCAATGTGTAGGAAAGGTATAGGAAAAACGGTTTTGCCGCATTTTGTGAAATAAATCCGAGCGCTTCACGCTGAATTGTATCCGGAGCATAGACCTGGAAACTGCTAACTGTGTTACCTGCAAGCTTTACCTGCCGATTCTGTTCCCATAAATGATCAGGATAATAATTATGAGATTGTCTCTGACAGTTATAACCGAAAAACCGATCAAAACCCTGATTGAGCGGATCGCCCGTTGAGCCGACAGGACCTAAACCCCATTTACCAAAATCACCGGTTACATATCCTGATTTTTTTAACAACTCTGCGATCGTAAATGCATTAGAAGGTAAAGGAAACTGTCCTTCGGGTTTCAATTCCCGGTTGCCCCTGACAGCGGTATGCCCGGTATGTAAACCGGTAAGAAGGGAAGCACGTGAGGGTGCACAAACTGAAGTGCCGGCATAAAACTGGGTAAACTTCATGCCATTTGCGGCAAGTGCATCTATGTTCGGTGTCTTAATTTTTGTCTGCCCATAACAACCGAGATCGCCAATCCCCAGATCGTCAGCAACAATCAGAACGATATTTGGAAGTGGCTCAACTTGTTTGCTTTGGCTATAAATGGAGTTGGAAAGAATAACCAACTGAACACTTGCCAAAAATCGTGCAATCAAAACAAATCTCATATACAACAATTCAAGAGATAACAGTATCAACCACGAATCTAACGATTCATTTTCTGGTCGCGAATATTCTGTAGTAAAGTTGATAATTCTTTCACGAGTGCTGGTTTACTGGTTGACAGGTTATTTTTTTCACCGATATCATTGCCAAGGTCATATAATTGTGGGGCAGGGTTATTTCCGGTTTCTATATTCACCTCTTTGCTCAGGGCCGGGCCTGGAGAAGGTTCAATATATTTCCAGTTTCCGCGTATCAGTGACAAGCTATTGGCATGTTCAACCAGGAAAGGACGTTCCATTGGTTTCTCACCAGTTAAAGTTCCGGACATTTCAAAACTATCTGGCGCCTCATCTTTTTTAAGCGATTGCCCGGTAAGTTTTCCCAAGGAAGCAAGCAGATCTACATGGCTGAATAAAACATCGGATATTCCACCTGGTTTTATTTTGGCAGGCCAGCTAACGATAAAAGGTACACGTGTACCAGCATCAAATGAACTGTATTTTCCACCACGAAGCGGACCTGCCGGTTTGTGGCCATTCAATTTTTCCACTGCATCGTCACGATAACCATCATCTACTACTGGTCCATTATCACTGGTGAAAATAAATATTGTATTTTCTGTCAGTTTTAATCTGTCAAGGGTATTAAGGATTGTTCCGATTGCATCATCAAGTTGAAGAATAACATCACCACGGGGCCCCATATTGGATTTACCGGCAAATCGCGGATGAGGTACCCGCGGCACATGAATATCATGCGTGGTTACGAGTAAGAAAAACGGTTTGCTTTTATTTTCGTTGATGAATTTTATTGATTTTGATATGATCACATCTGAAATGTCTTCGTCAGTCCATAAAGCGCTTTTTCCCCCTGTCATGTAACCGATACGACTGATGCCATTTACGATCGTCTGATCATGCCCATGAGAAGGCTTCATTTTTAAAAGTTCGGGGTTTTCTTTCCCTGTTGGCCAGTTGCCAATTTTGACTTTATAACTGACGGTTATCGGGTCAGAAGTATCCAGGTTTAGCACACGATGGTTTTCAACATATATACAAGGCACGCGGTCGACTGTTGCCGGTAAAATGAAGGAATAGTTGAAACCAATTTCAAGGGGTCCTGGTCTTATTTCGCTATTCCAGTCTGGCCCTCCTTTTGGGCCCAGACCCAGATGCCATTTCCCAACCACCGCCGTTGTGTAACCGGATTTCTGAAGAAGCGAAGGCATTGTTACTTTATCTACTGGTATAATCAATGCGGCATCCCCTGGCGCAATCCCTGTTCCTTTTTTTCTCCAGGCATAGGTCCCGGTAAGTAGTGAAAACCTGGATGGTGTACATGTGGCTGAGGTGGCATGTGCATTTGTAAACCTTGTACCCGATTTCGCTATCCGGTCAATGTTTGGAGTGTTTATATTTTTTGCACCATAACAGCTTAAATCACCATACCCAAGATCGTCTGTATATACAAGCACTATGTTGGGTTTTCGTTGAGCAATAGCAGGCAGAGCAGCGGTCATTGCCACCCCGGCAAGCATCATCACTAAGCAATGTTTCTTTAAAGCATATGGAATTTTTCGTCTGATCATATTTTTCTGATCGGAGAATACTTTCATCATTGATTCAACATATTAGTGCCTTGGGGCAAGTCGTTAATTTTTATTTTCCAGCAACCAGATTTTCACTTCTGCACTCACCTAACTCATCACTCACTCATCACTCATAACTCATAACTCATTTTTACATCTTTATTGCCCATTCCTCTTTTAACTTCCGGCCAAGCATTTCGTTGGCTTCTTTATCGTTGTTAAAAGTCTCCTTTTTAGGGTTCCATTTTAATGAACGTTTTGCTTCAAACGCAATGTTGCCAAGATTACAAACAGTAGCCGAACGATGCCCTGTTTCAATGTCGCAGATAGGTTTTTTTCTGGACTTTATGGAATTTGTAAAATCGCGGTAATGATTTTCGCTTTTATACACTCTTTTTTCATTCTCCCCTATCACCCTGGTGGCAAGTTCTGGTTTTGATGTCTCAAGTTTGGTACGTTGTACATCAAGCTGACCTTCGGTTCCAATAAATCTTATTGCATGATTTTTTCCGAAGTTCTCCTGTGTCATCGTAATTCCACTAGCATATTTGTAAGTCAGGAATTTAATATCATTTCCGTTTGGAGGAATAATTTCAGTTGGTCCGCTTTCATCCATATCAAGTGACCATTGAACTATGTCAAACATATGCGCGCCCCAGTCTGTTAGATCACCACCACCGAGTCCTTTATAATAGCGCCATCTCGCCCAGATGTCGGCACCAGGTGCCGGGGCAATCTGGTTATTATAGTGAACATATTCATTTGGGCCAAGCCAAAGGTCCCAGTTAAGTCCCTGGGGTAGTTCTTCTTTTGGCAGATCATATGGCAACGGGCCGCCGCCTATACTAACTTTTATGGTTTTGATTTCCCCCAGGTATCCGTTGCGAATCAACTCTGCAGTTTGCCGAAACTCCGGGGCAGAGCGTTGCATACTTCCGGTTTGAAAAATCCGGTCATGTTTCCTTGCAGCCTTTACCATCGCTCTTCCTTCTTTTACGGTCAGCGATAAAGGTTTCTCACAATATATGTCCTTTCCTGCCTCTGCAGCACGAATGACATGTACAGCATGCCAGTGGTCCGGTGTTGCAATTACTACCGCGTTTATATCTTTCAACGCAAGTAATTCACGGAAATCCTCATATGGCTTACAACCATCATAGGAAGCCTGGCCTGTTTTATCAGCATAAAATTTATTTGCTTTAGTGCTGAAGTTTTTAAGTTTAGAAGCATAAACATCGGATGCTGCAATTACCTGCGCTTCATCCAGCTTCAAAAAATTATTTAACAGGCCTGATCCCTGGCGACCGGTACCTATAAATCCGAGTGTGATTTTGTCGCTTGGCGCTGTATAACCTTTTCCCCCCAGCACAAAACGGGGAACAATCATGACAGAGGATAAAATTGCAGCCTGGTTAAGAAATTTTCTTCGGCTAATCGTTGTTACCTTTTTTTTCATTCAAAAAACCATTTAATAGAGTTATGAATTATGAGTTATGAGTGAGTTGTGAATTACTTAGTTATGACTTCAAAGAAAGCTAATACAAGTTATGGAATGAACTGAAATATTGATATGTAATTCTTATTAATCACCCACTCATAACCTTTTTCATAATTCATCACTCATAATTCATCTCTCTCTTTCACCAGGCCATTAATTTTTTTAAATAAGCCGTAACCTGTGAAGAAATCTCAAGATGTTCTTCCATGGAAGGTAGTTTATTGCAACCTTTATTATAAGTGCCGGATAAGATTAACTGCTGAACCCGTTGATCCCCGCTTTTTTTTGCAGTTGCTACTACCGCTGGAATAATATTCCTGAGCCTCGCAGATTTTGCATCTCCGGGAGCAGATCCCGGTATGCTAACACAAACTATCTGGGCTATGGGGTATTTAGAACGAAGCAGTTTAAGGAATGTGAGATAAGTATTAATATATGATGAAGAGTCATTGATCGGATCGTTGTTACCAAGCATTACAGTAACTACATCCGGTTGATAGCTTTTGAAATCCCATTCAACAGCATTTTTGTGCAAATTGATTTTATTGAATACCTGCGAAATATTTGCCCCGGGTTCCCCCGCAGTTTTTGTGATACCCAATCCAGATACCGCGGTAAGATAATACTGCGCATTCAGATCACGGGCGGCGATAGCTCCATAGGAACTATATGCATTACTCTGATCATACCATTCAGCACTGTCACAGGGCATATACCTGGTATCGCTACCGGCACCTGTGGTGATCTCGTCCCCAATGAATTCGATCTTTCTTGACGGAACCGGTGGTGGAGGCAACAGGCTGTTGCACTTAAATCCAATCATTTCAAGAAACCCAACCGAGGCTTCGGTGTTTTTCGTAATCGTTACCGTATGGTCCCCGCCGGGCAAATCCTTCGCAATCTGGATCCTGTTTGCCCTTGCCCTAAGCTGGATCCTGACCGGATCGATATTATCCACCTTTACCTCAATATAGTTATGGGACCCCTCGGTTACCTGGTCATTAATAAATATTTCGCAGTCCGACCCTGAAAACCGTGTTATAATATAAGCACCGGGCGCCCAGAACCTCGGCTTTTTGGGATCAGTTTTATCAAAACGGCCGTAATACTGAATATAATGATGATCTGCCTCTATAATTTTGATAATATCCTGGGCAGTGGTTTGAAACAGGCAGAAAAACAGGAGAAAACACAATAGAACCTTAGACATATATAGAAGTATTAAATAGGATCAAAAATATATCCGCCTGCTGCAGACGGATCAATAATAACTCATTTTGCGGATTACAATACCCTGATTCCGGGAATTTGTGAACAAAATTGAATTAAAGTTTGTAGGGTAAAAAAAACCGGAAAAGGCGTATTAATAAAAATTAATTAAGGTTCGGGGGATCGGTAATCAAAAATGAACTTACCTTGCGAACCGAATGAACGTTCAATCGGAAGAAGTATCGTCAAAAAAAGCGGCGATTTTGAGGAGTACGCTGGAGTTAATTGGAGAAAATGGGTTTCATGGTGTGCCGATGAGCAAGATATCCGGGAATGCCGGGGTCGCTGCGGGAACCATTTATCACTATTTTGAAAGCAAGGATGCAATTATTCGTGAACTTGGCGCCCAAATCAAAAACCAGATGGCTGAAGCCATGTTCAGCAGTGATTATGCAGATAAGAATTACAGGGAACAGTTTTTTATAGGATGGATAAATGTTTGCCGGTATTTTATTCAGAATAAAAATGCATTAACCTTTATAGAACAATACAATAGTTCTCCCTATTCCAAATCGGAATCCGAACCGGTCAGCCCTTTTAAAGAACGTTTTAATGCATTCTTTCAGTCGGGAATGGACCAGGGATTTGTGAAAAAGTTGGAATATAGCCTGATTGCTGCAATAGTATTTGGGTGTATCATGACCACTGCCAAATTTCATACCCAGGGAAAACATGAGTACACCGATTCCGATTTATGTAAGATTGCCAATGTTATATGGGACGGTATCAAGGTACCGGATTAGGGGATTTGCTTTCATTTGGTTAACGCTCACCTTTGAATGCAGCTTTGACCAGTCAGCACCGATTTATCAATAATGTTATAGTATCAATATGCGAATAAGACCAGTTGTTTTTTTTGTAATCGCTTTAATTACGGGTAGCACGGCTTCCTTTGCTCAAACTGTTCAGCCAATGGGCGACAGCCTTACGCTTGAGCAATGTATACAATATGCGCTGAAAAATCAGCCTTTTGTACAACAGGCTGCCATCGATCAGGAAATCGCGGAACGCGACATCAAGATCGGATTATCCGGTTGGTATCCGCAAATCAGTGCAACAGGTAATTACAATCATTACCTCAAATTGCCCGTTTTTGTGTTGCCTAACTTTACTGATCCAACGCAGCCGCCAAACATAGTCCAGAACGGGCTGAATAATACGTCGAACGCCTTGTTCCAGGCAGATCAGACGATATTCAGCAATAGCCTCCTGCTGGCAACCAGGGCGCAGCGCTATGTTCGCCGGCAGGGCGTGCAAAACCTGGAAAGCAATAAGATCAACGCCACTGTTGATGTAAGTAAAGCGTTTTACGAAATTCTTACAAACCTTCAACAGGCAAAAATTCTCCGTGAAAATATTGCACGTCTTGAAAAACAGCTCCGTGATGCAAAAGCACAATATGAAGGGGGACTTGTTGACAAAACCGATTTTAAAAGAGCTTCCATCTCCCTGAGCAATTCGAATGCTGATCTTAAAAGAACAGAAGAGCAACTAAAGTCCAGGTATGCTAACCTGAAACTAATGATGGGTTATCCGACAGAATCAAAAATCCGGCTTTCATATGACAGCGCGTCCATGGAAAGAGAAATGCTGATAGATACTTTGCAAACATTGGATTATGAAAAAAGGATTGAATTCCGTCAGCTAGAAACACAAAAGGAGATTCAGCGCCTGAATGTGGACTATTATAAAAGGGATTACCTGCCTGCCGTTTCTGGTTTTATCAATTACAATTTTGTATACCAGAACAATGAGTTACAAAAGCTTTATGCTAAATCTTATCCTAACTCTGTTGTTGGGCTGTCCGTAAAACTCCCGATTTTCCAGGGCACCAGGCGGCTCCAGAATCTTCGCCGGGAACAGCTGGAATCCAAGAGACTTGAGATAGACGAAATAAATCTTAAGAACCAGATAAACACACAGTATGAACAGGCAATGGCCAATTATAAAAGCAACCTTAACGACTGGCTGGTAGCGAAAGACAACGTTAAACTTTCAGAGGAAGTTTATAATACCATCAAGCTTCAATACAACGAAGGAATTAAAAGTTACCTCGAATTGATGACAGCAGAAACGGATCTCAGAACCTCACAAATCACTTATCTCTTCGCCCTGTACGGCGTACTATCCAGTAAGCTGGATGTGCAGCAGGCGCTTGGAAATATAAATATCAATTAATACAACCCAACACAATTATGAATAGCAAGATCGCCGGAGTATTCACTATTTTAACCATTGCAGCATTTGTAGTTTCATGCGGCAATAAAGATGCGAAAAACCCACAACAAGCCGCACCCCCGCCTGTCGCGGTTACCATTCACGAGGTTAGTTCAGAATCAGTAAGAGGTCTGGATCGTTACCCCGGAACCATTGTTCCACTGGTTGAAGTACAACTTCGTGCCGAGGTAAATGGATATATCACGGGCATATTCGCAAAAGACGGACAAGCTGTAAGGGGAGGACAAAAATTATACGAAGTTGATCAGAGCCGTTATGCAGCTACCTATCGCCAATTGAGTGCACAGGTTCAGATTGCAGAGGCTAACCTGGAAAGGGTATCTAAAGACGTTGAGCGTTATACCAGGTTAAGTGAACAGGATGCAATCGCAAAACAGCGGGTTGATTATGCAAACGCTGATAAACAAACAGCCTCTGCCCAGGTTGCTGCAGCTCAGGCTAATCTCGCCAATGCGGCCACCGACCTTGCACGTTCGGTTATTAAGGCACCTATGAATGGAACGATTGGCATCGCGCAGGTGAGACTTGGCTCACTTGTTTCTGCAGGCTCTACACTGATCAATACTATCTCAGCTCCTGATCCTATAGCTGTTGACATCGCTATCGGCGAGGGCGAGATTCAACGTTTTATCAGATTACAACAGGCACCACAGGTGAAAAATGATTCAACATTCAGCCTGATTCTTCCTGATCAAACCACTTATACTTTACCAGGAAAAGTAACTGCGATTGATCGTGCGGTTGATCCGCAAACTGGTACCCTGAAGGTGAGAATTAGTTTTCCAAACACAGGCAACAGGTTGAGAGCTGGTATGAACTGCCTGGTAAGAGTTTCAAATCTCGATGAAGGCAATCAACTTGTAATACCAAACAGGGCACTTACTGAACAACTCGGTGAATTTTTCGTCTATGTGCTTGGCGACAGCAATAAAGTAAGTCAGCGCCGGGTATCGATCGGCACCCGTGTCAGGGATATGGTAGTTGTACGTGATGGGTTGAAAGCGGGCGAAAAAATCGTAAGCGATGGTGTGCAGAACCTACGGCAGGGTGCAGTAGTTAACCCCGCCTACGCACCGGCCGGGCAAGATAACAACGCAGCAGGAGTCGTACCGGCCGGCGCTTCGGCGGGCGAGGCCCGCCCCGACGCCGCAACTTCGGCGGGTGCGGCTGGCAAGGATAGTGTGAAGAGGCAATCAGCTTCATCAGATGCTGCAGATTCGACCCGGAAAAAATAATTTTCACTTTAAGACGATATAATGATCTCAGATGTATTTATAAGACGACCCGTCACCTCTATTGTTATTTCGGTTGTTATTCTATTGATCGGTACCATTTCGATTATCAATTTGCCCGTTAGCCAGTATCCTGATATCTCACCCCCTGTGGTCAGCGTCTCGGGGATCTTTACAGGTGCCGATGCCCAGACGGTTGAACAGACAGTGGCCACGCCGATTGAAACCCAGGTGAATGGTACACCAGGAATGGCCTTCCTGCAATCAAACAGTACCAGTGACGGTCGTATGTCCATGAACGTTACATTTGAAATTGGCACCAATGTTGACATTGCCGCACTTGATGTACAAAACAGGGTTAGTGTTGCCGAACCGGTTTTGCCTGAACAGGTACAGCGTTTAGGTCTTACCGTTAGAAAACGTAACCCGACCATCCTGATGGTAGCCGCGATTTATTCACCACAGGGGTCTCATGATATCAAGTTCCTTGACAACTATGCAAACGTCTATATCAGGGATGCGTTATTACGGGTTCCTGGTGTTGGTGACGTTGTATCTGTCGGTCAGGATTTCAGTATGCGGGTCTGGCTGAACCCTCAGAAACTTTCACAGCTCGGTCTCACGGCTGATGATGTTGGTGCTGCTATACGCGAACAAAATATTCAAATCGCAGGCGGTAGCGTTGGTGGTGCCCCTCAATATAGTACCCAGGCTTTCGAATTTCCGATTACTCTTAACGGCAGACTTGAAAATGAAGGAGAATTTTCGAATATCATTATCAAAACAAACCCTGCTGATGGTACAGTAGTTTATCTGAAAGATGTGGCGAGAATAGAACTTGGCCAATTCAGTTATGGACGGGCAGTAAGGGTGAATGGTAAACCTGCAAACATATTGTTGATTTACCAGACACCGGGATCAAATGCGGTAACCACTGGCCAGGGAATTTATAAGGCCCTTGATGAACTTAAAAAATCATTTCCGCCTGATACGGATTACGTGGTTTCATTCGAATCCATTACAGTTGTTAATGTGTCGATTGAAGAGGTTGTGCATACCCTGGTTGAAGCCCTTGCACTGGTGACACTGGTGGTTTTCCTTTTCCTTCAAAGCTGGAGAGCAACCTTGATTCCTATACTTGCCATCCCGGTTTCAATCATCGGTACCTTCATATTTTTTGCCCCTCTTGGTTTTACCATCAATACACTTACGCTGTTTGGATTTGTATTGGCGATTGGTATCGTGGTGGATGATGCGATCGTGGTGGTAGAGGCTGTACAACATTATATTGATCATGACAAGCTATCGCCAAAAGAGGCGACGCGAAGGGCAATGAAGGATATTACGGCACCGGTTATTGCTATTGCATTGATACTTGCAGCTGTGTTTGTGCCCGTTGGATTTATTCCTGGTATAGTCGGCAGGCTTTACCAGCAGTTTGCAATTACTATTGCAATCTCGGTAGTTATATCCGCCTTTATTGCATTAACACTTACACCCGCACTTTGTGCCTTGTTATTAAGACCTATGAACCTCACAAAGGAATCAAGAGGTCTCAATAGTTTCTTTTATAGATTTAATACCTGGTTTGCAAGAGTAACACGCTCCTATTCAAACGGTGTTAAATTCTTTATCAGGAAAGCGCCGCTGGCGATGATCATCCTGGCCTGTATTTATGCCGGAACCGTCGGAATGTTTGCATCGAAGCCCACTGGCTTTATCCCGACAGAAGATGAAGGCCGATTAATTATTTCCGTGAATCTGCCAGAAGGTGCATCCAGTGTACGGACCCAGGAGGTGTTAGCGCAGATGATACAAATAATCAAAGAAAAAGCACCTGCTGTAAAAAACAGCACATCTATATCCGGTTTAAATGCGATCAACTTTAGCTTTAAAACAAACAGCGGTACTTTCTTCCTCCAGCTGAAACCCTGGGAAGACCGGAAAGAAGCATCACTGCAGCTATTTGGTGTAATCGGGCAGTTACAAAAAGAGTTTTCAGTGATCAAGGGCGCAAACATCATTATCATTCCCCCACCTGCAATTCCAGGTCTCGGTAACACCGGGGGGTTTAGCTTCACACTTGAACAACGCGAACGAGCTTCAGATATCAAAGGTTTCGAAGCCGTGGTATTTAAATATATGGGGGCCATCAATCAGCGTCCTGAGATCAGGGGTGCATTTACATTTTTTAATGCGAAAACACCAGGATATCATGTAACGGTTGACCGGGAGAAAGCGAAGAAACTGGGCATCCCCCTGAGTTCTGTATACAATACAATTTCCAGTTATATGGGAAGTGCGTATATAAATGATTTCACCAGGTACGGCAGGAATTTCAGGGTAGTAACCCAGGCTGATACCACTTATCGAAAGGACATTTCCGACCTGAACAATTTCTTTGTGAAAAACCAGGCAGGTGAATCGATACCGCTGAGCACTATTGTATCGGCGAAGCTAACTGAAAACGCAGCCCTTATCTCCCATTATAACCTGTATCGTTCTGCAGAATTCAACGGTAATGCTGCCCCCGGTTATAGCAGTGGTGAAGCGATCCAGGCACTCAGGGAAGTAGCAGACCAGGTTTTGCCTAACGGGTATGGTTATGACTTTTCTGGTTTGAGCCGTGAAGAAATTGCATCCGGAAACAGTACGTTGATCATTTTCGGTCTTTCTTTGTTGTTCGTGTTCCTGCTGCTGGCAGCTTTGTATGAAAGTTGGTCCGTTCCATTTTCTATCCTCCTTTCAATACCCCTGGCTGCATTCGGTGCTATCCTTGCCCTGATTTTTATTCCGAGGCTTGATAATAACCTTTATGCTCAAATAGGATTGATAACACTGATCGGACTTGCTGCAAAAAATGCGATCCTGATCGTTGAGTTCGCTAAAGAAAGAGTGGATTGGGGTATGGAACTGATTGCGGCGACTATAGAAGCGGTGAAACTAAGGTTAAGACCAATCATCATGACCTCACTGGCATTTATCCTCGGTGTAACACCGCTCGTTTTCGCTTCAGGTGCAGGGGCGGTTGCAAGAGAAACCATCGGTTGGACTGTTTTAGGAGGGATGTTTGCAGCAACACTTTTTGCGATTTTCCTTGTTCCTGTGTTGTTTGTATTAATTACCCGGCTGGCATATGGTAAAAAGAAGCTGGCAGAGTTGCAGACTACTTATAATCCGGAGGACCATAAGGATACGCTGCATGCAGATGAAGATTAATAATTGATAATAAATATACAACGGCTGTCCATTCGGACAGCCGTTTTTGTTTACCAAGGTGATCTGCAATAGTTTTGGGTATGCGAACAAAACCCGCCTTAGTCATTCTCCTACTGTCTTTTCATTTCGGTTTATCTGCCCAGGAGGTTATGCCTTATAAAAATCCTTCACTGCCCGTTCATGAAAGGGTAAAGGATCTTTTGAACAGGATGACACCGCAGGAAAAATTCTGGCAGTTATTTATGATCCCCGGCCAGGTTGATTCGTCAAATGAATCAAAATTCACCAATGGTATTTTTGGCTTCCAGTTCAGCGCCGAATCGGGCGGAAATTCCAACGCGGCTCAAATACTGAAATATAACACTAGCGAATCTGCTTTATCATTATTAAAAAAGATAAATTCCACGCAACGTTTCTTCATAAAAAAAACCCGGTTAGGCATACCTGTTATAGCATTTGATGAAGCACTGCATGGTGTGGTTCGTGAAGGTGGCACTGCATTTCCCCAGGCGATAGGGCTGGCAGCAAGTTTCAATACCGGTCTCATGAGCGAGGTTGCCAGCGCGATAGCGGTAGAATCACAAGCAAGAGGGATCCGGCAAATACTTTCACCGGTAGTTAATATTGCAGCTGACGTTCGTTGGGGAAGGGTCGAAGAAACATATGGAGAAGATCCATTACTTTCTGCAGAGATGGGTGTGGCATTTGTCAAAGCTTTCGAGTCCCGGAATATTATTACAACACCTAAACATTTCCTGGCAAATTCCGGTGATGGCGGACGTGATAGTTATCCTATCCATTTCAATGAGCGACTGCTGGAAGAAATCTATCTGGTACCATTCAAGGCCTGTATTGAACGCGGTGGTTCACGTTCAATCATGACCAGTTATAATTCTATCAACGGGTCACCGGCTTCAGCTAACAACTGGCTGCTTAATGAAAAACTAAAAAAGGAATGGAAGTTTGATGGTTTTGTGATATCAGATGCCGGTGCTGTAGGCGGTGCAAATGTGCTTCATTTTACAACCAAAGATTATCCTGCTTCCGGTGCTGAAAGTGTAAAAAATGGACTGGACGTGATTTTCCAGACAAATCAGGAACATCATAAATTATTTGATCCACATTTTCTTGATGGCTGTGTTGCCCAGCCTGTAATAGATTCAGCTGTTGCCCGTGTGCTAAAAGCAAAATTCGAATTGGGTCTTTTTGAAAACCCTTATATGCCGGAAACGGAAGCCAAAAAATTAATGGCGGGCACAGACCATAAAGTCATAGCGAAGAAAGCTGCGCTCGAATCAATAGTACTTCTCAAAAATGATAGAAATATTTTGCCATTGAGCAAATCAATTAAATCAATTGCTTTAATTGGTACTGATGCCACTGAAGCAAGATTAGGCGGATATAGCGGACCAGGAAATAATAAAGTGAGCATCCTTGAAGGAGTTCAACGAAAGCTCGGAAAAGCAACCGTAGTCAGTTATGCACCAGGACCGGGCATTGCGAACATAGTCCCGGTTCCCGTAGCGGATTCCTTTTTATCAAATCGGGATGATAAGGGTAATTCACAAAAAGGTTTAAAAGCAACTTATTTCGACAACATATTACTTGAAGGAAAACCTTTGTTCGAACGTGTTGACCAGGTAGTGAATTTTAAATGGACATTTATGCCTCCATCAGAAAACCTGAGAACAGATAATTACTCTGTAAGGTGGACCGGTAACCTCACATTTCCGCGAAGCGGCGCTTATAAACTCGGCCTTGAAGGCAATGACGGATTCAGGCTTTATATCAATAACAAACTGGTGATTGACAACTGGATGAAACAAGGTTACCATACAAATACAGTTAATTATGATTTTTCAAAGAATAAACCCATTGCGATCAAAATCGAGTTTCATGAACCCGTTGCTAATGGTACGATCAGGTTGGTATCAAATTATGGTCTTCCAACAAACGAAAATACGCTCATAAACGAGGCGACTGAACTGGCAAAAAAATCGGATGTCGCCATCATCGTGGCCGGCATACATGAAGGCGAGTTCCAGGACCGTGCCTTCCTTGAATTGCCAGGCAAACAGGAATTATTGATCAGGAAGGTTGCTGCAACCGGCAAGCCGTTGATTGTTATACTTGTTGGCGGCAGCGCAATCACTATGGCATCATGGATTGATAAGGTACCTGGTATTATTGACGTCTGGTATCCCGGGGAGGAAGGTGGCCATGCCGTAGCTGATGTCCTGTTTGGAGATTATAATCCGGCTGGCCGTCTGCCTGTGACATTCCCTGTATCGGTGGGACAGGTACCACTCGTTTATAATCATAAACCGACCGGTCGTGGTGATGATTATTATGATCTGACTGGCGTACCGTTATTCCCATTTGGTTTCGGACTTAGTTATACAAAATTTGAATATAGCGGGCTAAAAATGACAAAAAACAATATTGAAAATACAGACTCTGTGATCGTGACCTGCACATTGAAAAATACAGGTAACCGTGCGGGTGAAGAAGTAGCGCAATTGTATATCAGGGATGAACTCGCCTCACTGGCCAGACCAGTAATGGAACTTAAAGGCTTCCAGAGAATCTATTTGAAAGCAGGGGAAACCAAGGTGATCAGTTTTAAGGTTGGACCTGAAGAATTATCCATGCTTGATCTAAATCTTAAAAAAGTTGTTGAACCGGGTGAATTCAGGATTATGATCGGTGCATCATCAAGAGATATAAGATTGAAGACTTCATTGTTTGTTCGTTGAATCAATAACAGTAGCAACTCCTTTAAATTTAAAATAAACAACATTTTCATTTAACAAACTTGCTGTAAGCTGAAAATTGTTTTCATCAATAATCGAATACAACAGATCGATTTTCACAGTTGCGTTCTTCAGTGGATTTATCAATGAAAGAAATTTCATGAGTGGCACTTTTGTGAACCTCGCGGTTTTACCACTATGTTTTTCAAACAACTCTTTTACAATTTGCATCATACAAACACCGGGCACCACCGGTACTGCAGGAAAATGCCCTTTGAAAATGGAATGAGCCCCATCAAATTCAAGCACGGCTTTCAGCGAGTAATCTGCCGGCTCATACGACCTGATAAAATAGAAGTTGTCCAGTAACATCAGCGTTTTATGTATTTTAAATCAGCGTTTAATATATTTTAACCCGATATCAAAATTAAAATTCCTGTGGGTGATTCCGATAGTATCCGGAATCCCATTATTATAATCCAGCATAACGATCTGCACCTTTGGTTTGCGCTTCATAGCGTTTTCTATCCGGACCAGGCTATCACAAGCCTGGTTTGTAATATAATAGTGCGTTTCTTTATTGGCAGGAAAACCATACCAGGTATTGTAACTGTCTGTTTTAATCACAACTCTATCCGCAGCTATGTTGCGCATGAGGATTAATTCGAAATCACTTTTGAGTGTTTTGATCACCGATTTTTTATCAAGCTGTTTCATAATCTGGTGAACTTTAAAAACTCCATCGGACCCAAATTCAAAATCAAAAAACTTAACTCCCATCTCACTTGAAAAAACAATGCGCAGACTAGAGTCTGGCATCAATTTAAAAAGCAGCAAACCACTGAGATGTTTTCCAACCACGTTCACCTGGGTATTGTATAAGGTTGAATTAAATTCCGGTTTGAATTTCCGGATACAGGCAACATCCCCGGTAGCGGGGGACAAGGATTTATAGGCAGATGAACAACCTGCAATACAAATTACAAAAGCCAGACTACTTAATAGCAAAAAGCGCATCAGCTACAGGTATATTTAATTGCTTATTAGTAAATCTTATAATGGTATTATCTCCCCCTGTTTCCACCATCTCCATGAGCAAAATAGAATAATCTTTTTTATCAACGACTACATTGATATTATTGAACAGATCCTTCATTGTTTTTGTTACCGGGGAAAGATAGACCAGGTAACCATCGTTCCCTTCAAGTGTTTTAACAGTGAAGTCTTTATTATCAAGTGCGGTACCCTGCACACAGTCAACAATGATCCGATTGATCTGTTGAAACATTTTGTTTGACCTGGCAGATATTTTGTTCTCTTTCTGATCATCTTTGATATAAACGTTGTTTTTATTGATGATCATCAGGTATCTGAATGGACTTGTATATTCCATTCTTACCAGGTTGTCTTTCTTAAACCAAAATTTGCCATTGGATGTTATTTTTTCCGAAAGCATAGCCAGGTTCTTCTCCTGGACAAAATCACTTTGAATAGTATTCAGTTTTTTAGCTGCAGCAGAGAACTGTTGTTTGAACGCTGTGTTATCTGCAATCAGTTTATATCCTGCAGGTTGTGCATTAGCCAGTCCACCCGCAAACATTAAACAAAAAAAGACTAATCTTAAAGCATTATGCATATGGAGTTGAGTTAATCAATTTGTCTAATTTCACAAATTCGTATCCCTGTTCTCTCGCACCTTCTATAAATGCCTTAAGCATTAAAAAGGTTGTCTCGCTGGTATCATGAAATAATATTATCGCACCAGGTTTAACAGCTTTAAGCACTTTATGCAGCAATTTTTTGGGATCCTTAACAATTGTATCCAGCGACCTGATGTTCCAACCCACAGCTACCATGTCCAGGTGAGCCACCGCTTTTGCCAGGTTCGGATTTGTAACTCCATAAGGTGGACGGAAAAATAGTGGTTTCAATCCTGTAACCCGATAAAGTTCTTCGTTCATCTGCTGCAAATCTGCCTCCATTTTAGCCGAACCATATATATCAAACCAGAAATGATGGCTGTGGCTATGATTACCAATGATATGACCCGATGAAACCATCTTTGTGATGATTTGTTCGCGGCCTGCAATGTTTTTACCAATACAAAAAAATGCCGCCGGAACCTGTTGTTCTCCCAGCAGATCAACTATTTCATTTGTAAACCGGTCGGCAGGGCCATCATCAAAGGTTATAGCAATTTGTTTTGAAGCTGTCCCTCCGTGACTAACTACTTTCATGTAAAATCCGGAAGCCACGTTAGCACTTCCATAGAATAGCATCAGGCTATACGCCAGCGCTACGACCAGGTATATTAACCAGCTTAAATCACCGTAAATATCGAAGGCAATGAGTGTGATCACCAGCAAACCGAAAAACAGCGTTGTGTTTTTAAAAGTCAGCATGATGAAACAAGGAAAAGTGAATGATGAATATTCTTGTAATTATTGTAAATCAGGACATGTTTTTTATTTGCTGAACCAGGTGCAGAAGGCTGATGCCGATCGGTGATCTTGCCTGTTTTAAGTTCTGTTGCCGCATACCAAAGTGCAAAGGCAGATGAGGTTGGATATTCACCGCAAAGATGTTTATATGGAAGAACCCTGGTTCCACTCAGAATAGTTGTATTGAGTTGGTGATAAAGCCCATCGTTAACAAGATCGCCATTCATACCACCTATTACCAGGTCTATTTCATGGATAGTTAAAGACTGTGCTTTCAGAAATGAACTGATCTCTTTAGCAACATCCTCCACCCGGGCCGGTTTATAAAAGGTATGAATCGCATTGAGCACAGCAAAATCATCAGCTGAAGGTTCGTTTGCGAGTAAAAAAAATGTTGAGCCCTCACCGGCTATTGTTCCATTGGCCGGGTTTGTAATTAAATCCAGGTTTGAGATTTCTTCCTGGCGATAAATACCAAACCTGTTTAGTATCCCGAAACTGATATTGGTTATTTCATCGGCAGCACCAACGAGCACATTTTTAGCTTCTTTATCTTTTAATAAAAGGATTCCATCGAGCAATGCGCTTTCAAAAGAAAAGCCACGATGGGCAAACGTGTTATTATAGCCATAACATTTAACCAACAATGCGACTTGTGCCCCAACAGTATTATGCGTTGATTGTATAAATGAAGTAGGGTTCAGCATTTCTTCATTGAACTCTATCATCCTGTTCAGGAACACCCCTGTATCCTCAAGGCATCCATATGCGCTACCGGTAACAATTGCGTCAGGAGCTTCCAGTCCAGCCTGCTTTAAGCATAACGAAGCAGTCGCTACCCCCATTTTAATGATACGACTCATACGCCGGATCATCTTAGGATCAATCCATTCCTTATAATCCGGTTCGATGCAGCTTAACCTGTTTGAATGATACACAACAGGATCAGCCGGCAGATGAACTGCGCCAAAACTCTGCTGTGGTGATATGCTGGCAAGCGCGCGGATAAACATATTAGAACTGCGGTTTTGAAAATATCAGTGAAGAGCAGTTGCCACCAAATCCGAATGAGTTTGACATCACATTTTTAACATCCTGATTTACCAGGTATTTGGTTTCCGGAATAAAAGAAAGTTCTTTCATCGGTGTACTGAACCTGAGATTCGGAAAGATGATGCCGTGGCGGATAGCGAGACAGGAAAACACGGCTTCTATGCTACCACTTGCTCCCAGTGTATGACCCGTAAATGATTTTGTCGAACTCATAGGTGGGAAGGCCGGAGCAAAAAGCCTTTGAATCGCGGTACCTTCAGCTACATCATTGTTTTGTGTACCGGTACCATGAAGATTGATATAATCAATATCAGTGGTTTGAAGACCGCTTCGCTTCAATGCCCCGGTCATTGCAAGCCAAGACCCTGTACCTTCCGGCGACGAAGCCGTTTGATGATAAGCGTCATTTGCATTGGCATAACCTGCAAGAAAGGCATATGGCATTTTTTCAAGCCCCTTCATTAAATCTTCTGATACCAAAACCACATAACCGGCGCCTTCGCCGAGATTCAGACCTTTACGGTTTTCATCAAAAGGCTTACAATATTCTTTGTCAAGAATCATCAGGGTGTTAAACCCATTGATGGTAAATTTTGTAAGTGCGTCTGTTCCACCGGCAACGACTACATCAAGAATATTATGGCGTATGAGTCTTGCACCAAAAAAGATTGCATTCGCTGAAGACGAGCAAGCAGTACTTATAGTTGAAACATAATGATTGATACCCAGTGCATCTGCAACCAGGTCGGTAACTGCGCCACATTCGTGGTGAATGATGTCTCGCAGGTGACCGGAGGCAGGATCTTTCCGGAATTCAGCAAAAAAGTTTTCAGACAGATCCATTCCTCCGGTGGTATTGGCAGAAATGAAACCACATCTTAATGAACCCAACTGGCTGAGGCCAGCATCTGTCAGCGCTTCTTTTGCAGCAGCCATACTCAGCAAAGCGGTGCGGGGAATTAATGGTGAGACTTCCCCAATTTCAGCAAGCTGTTGGTTATTAAGTTTAACCTCTGCTACCGGCAACTGGTCGCGGTGAATGGTATCAAGCATTGTAATGGCCGACATACCCGCATGCTGATTCTCAAAAGATATGAGGGATTCAGCGACATTTTTACCAATCGCTGAGATAACTCCTAAACCCGCAATATATACCCCCGGGTCAGTTTGACTCATTATACCGTTTTACCTTGATGTTCAGTAATATATTCTGCCATGGTCCTGACCGAACGAAAAACTTTCGGTCCGTCCTCAGCATTGGCAAGTTTGATCTTATAATTTTGTTGCAACAAAACTATCAACTCCAATGCATCAATGGAATCCAAACCAAGCCCTTCCTTAAACAGTGCTTCATCATCCCCGATATCCTCAGGCTTTTTATCCTGCAGATTTAATTGTTCAATTAACTGGGTCTTCAGGTCATACATTAATTTATCCATCGGCTTTATTTGATCAATGTTGTAAAGTTAATTAAAATCATATTCTGTTCTCCGGGACTCAATCAAAGACTGCTCAATCAAAGATTGAATAATCTGTACATATTGGCGGCAGTAAACTCCAACCCGGTATTTTTCTGCTCTACGAGGAAAACCGCTGCCTTATACTCATTTGCCAGGATCTCGACCCAGCCACAGATACAAGCCTTTACTACACCTGTGTCAAGCAAACCGCCTGTATACTGCCGGATAAAATCAGCCTGAAATTTTTCAAAAATAAAAAATGCATTTTCTCCCTGGAATTTGTGCCTGATGCAGACTTCGCCAATTACAATATTTGGCAATGTATAAACGAACAGAGAAGGGCTTGGATAACCGCTCACTGTTTGAAAATACCTGAGGTCAGTATCAAGGCTTGAGTTGGAGTTCGAGAAAACGACTCCGACATCTTCCAGGGCATATGCTGTTTTTTCAAAACTACCCTTTAATAAAATTTCCGTAGCCAGCCAGCCAAGTTTACTTACATTGTCCATTTTATAGAACTTTGGATAATCGGGTGCCAGGAAATCGTACAATCCTGGGAGCAGATCTGATACGTTCGCACTATTTCCTTCAAATAACAGCTCACCGTTTTTGTACACCTTATCATTTCCGATAACGCAACTGGCGGTGATAATATGTTGCGATTTATTCATTGTCAGTCCGGATCATGTCGCGCAGGTCAATCATCCTGGCGAGCTTGTGCAAAGCGCTATCATGAAATTTTACATATGGGTTATTCAGATCCCAGACATATCCTGCAAGTACCGAACAGATCTGGCTTTTTACCAGCGGATTCTGTTGATCTGCAAAAAAGATTGTATCAAGTGTACCTTCATACCAAGCCATTACGTATGAGCGGAATGTATTCACGCCCTGCATTGTTGGTTGCATATATTCTTTTTCCCAATCAACGTCTTCACCCCTCAGTTTTTTAACTACGAGGTTCGCAGCGGTCTGGCTTGATACAGTTGCCAGGGTAACACCAGAAGAAAAAACCGGGTCAAGAAACTCCGTCACGTTCCCGGTCAATACAAAACCATCACCATAGAATTTGTCGGTGGTGCTTGACCAGGATTCGAGCTTTCTTGTTTCGAACACAAACTCAACATCTTTGAATCTTTCGCTGAGATACGGCTCTGAAGCTATCATGGCACGGAGTTTTTCTTCATCTGTGCCCGAAAATCCTTCAAAAAAATCAGGACTTCCTACAAATCCCAAAGATGTGATTCCATTTGAAAAAGGAATGACCCAAACCCAGATACCTGGTTTGTGAACAATGATTGTGATCCTGTTTGGTTCATCTGCCATTGAACGTTTTACATCCCTGGTATGCACAAATAAAGCTTTGCGCCCCGGGAGGTTCGAAGGCCGGTCTAAATTAAAAAGTTTTGGAATAACACGCCCGTAACCACTTCCATCGATTATGAACTTTGCTTCGATCTGGCTTTTGTTACCATCAACATCTTCAACGGTGGTTATGGAGTCGGAACCATTAAATACAATATTTGTAACGGTTGTTTCATAATGCACCGGTATGCCCATTCTCTCACACTCATCGGCAAGTGTTTTATCAAACTCAGCCCTTGGTACCTGCCAGGTCCAATTCCATCCATCAGTAAACTGATCTGCAAAAGAATAATCGCAGATTTTACCCTGCTTTACAAACTTTGCACCATTCTTTTGCTGGAAACCTTTTGCTTTTAACGCTTCAACAAAGCCAGCTTCTGTAAGGGCTTCCATACATCTTGGCAACAAACTTTCACCGATCACAAATCGTGGGAAGCGCAGTTTCTCCACAATTTTTACTTTGTACCCGGCTTTATTTACAATAGATGCTGCTACTGTTCCTGAAGGTCCGGCCCCTATAACCAGGACATCGATTTTTTCTGTTTTCATTTTGAAATGATTGTGTGATATCCAGGGTTTAAAACCGATCCTGGTGATTATTATAAATTAAGCATTCTTAAATTAAGTATTCTTACCGAAAATCATTGCGGCATTACAACCTCCGAACCCGGAGGCTGTCTTTAACATATATTTCAAATTCCTGTTTTCGAGCTCCGCGCAAACATTTATCTCTTGTGAAACGCCTAAATTCCGGAAGCCTTTCGTCGGTAATACAATGTCTTCTCTCAAACTTTCAACAGAAACTATTGATTCAATTAGTCCAGCCGCTCCAAGTGTATGACCATAGTATCCTTTCAGGCTGTTCACCGGTACCTGTTGCATTCCGGCCAGGGAAATAGCCCTGGCCTCCATCTCGTCATTGTATATTGTTGCTGTGCCATGCGCAGAGATAAACCCAATATCGGTGTTTTTTATCCCGGCTTGCTTAATACTTTTGCTGATAGAATTAAACAGTGGTTCCCCGGTTCTCGAAGGCCCGGAGATATGATTTGCATCGTTACTTGTAGAGCCTGCCATTACAAGCACTGATTTGTTGCCTTTCGAACTATCTACGGAAAGAATCATTGTTGCAGCACCTTCACCCAGTGTAACTCCGTCCCGCGCCTGATCAAAGGGCTTACAAGGTTCTGGGCTAACTGCCTGGAACGACTGGAAGCCAGACAAAATGAATTTTGTAATGATATCAGCACCAGCAACGATAGCATGCTCATAGGCACCACTTTCTATTAACCTTTTTGCTGTTAAGATCGCAAGAACACCAGATATACAAGCATTCGAAACGACCAGTGGAAGATTCCTGTTATCAAAATGCGTTGCCACTATTTTTGCTGAATGATAAAGGGAAATCGTTTCAGCAGAAACCCGTTCGGATTCAGGCTTCTCAACCATTGCAATATTTCCTTTGGTTGAAGAGATAATGAAGACTGTTTTCGGATCTGCCGGATCAACAGAAGTGTAACTGAGTGCATCTTTAACAGAATTGATAAGTGCCCGTTCAAACATTGAATGGTCGGTATCTGCCCCCTTCATCAGGGCCGCCCGCTGTTTATCACTAAATAATGAAGCCTGGAATGGCTGCGGAGAAACCGCGGGGTCATCATGCTTTTTAATTCCTGTCAATTCCTGTTTCAGGTTCAGAAAGTTTTCCTCTGTGTTGAAACCCAAAGGCGACAATATATTATCAGCTATGGTGTAAACTGCTCTCATTATTAATTTTGATCCAACCCTTGTTTTAATTTCCATTCAGCAAAAAAAGGCGGATTCACAAGCTGGAGTATAAAGTCCTCCCGTCCCAGGAACACCTGCATTGATGACCCGGTCGCAACAAGTTCACCAGTCAATGTTGTCAGTTTATATTTGAAATGTAATTTAGCTGCATCACAGGGGATATATTCGGTCTCTACAAAAACGGATTCACCATAACGTAAGGGTCTTTTGTAATCACAGTCAATATGCACTACCGGCACAACCACCCCATGGTTGAAAAAGTCCAGGTAGCTGATTCCATATTTCTGACCGAAGGATTCCCGGCCATCTTCGAAGTAACGAACATAATGTCCATGCCAGACAACACCTAGCGGATCTGCTTCATTAAACCGAACTCTAATTGTTCTTTTATCTTTCAGGGTTTTAATCATTGTTTATCTCCTTCCTGCCGGTTCATTTTACCTGGTGCAAAAATCCAAGATCAGGAATATTTTTGTTTCCACTCGTTGTATTTCTTTTTATCAATGGATTCCAGCAAATTCCTGATCGAAGATGCCCAATAATTTCTAAAGCTGAATCCGGCTGAAGTCTTTGATTCCACTCTTTCGGTCATCAATACTTTTTTCGATTTCATATCTACAAGCGTAACCCAGATCGAAGCAGCTTTTTCTCCCTTACTCATTCCCTCCATCACTAACAAAATTCCGACACCAGCTTTGTTTCCGAAATCATACCCTTTTACAATTGAATTAATATCCGATTCCTTAAGGCGGTTGAAATCTGCTGCACTGGTTGATTTTATTTCTTCAGCCTTGATCTTCTCATTTCTTTTTGCTACCAGGGAAAGATCATTCTCAATCTCCGACCTGTTGAAAGCTGCATTGATTTCATAGCGTTTTGGTTCATTGACCACTACATCATTGATAGCGGCAAACTGCCGGTCGCGGATATCGACTTCGTTCGCGGCCGCGTCACCTATCAATCTTGCTTTTGTAAAATCAATCCCGAGATATAGAAGTTTTGTTTCAGAGTTGTTAAAAACTTCTTTAGCCGTTTGTGAAAACGCCGTGATGGATTGAATTGAAATAAGGCTCAATAAAAACAGGCGTACAATCTTTTTCATCCGTTCATTCTTAGATGTGCGTTTCATACTAATTGCTTTTATGATTGTTTTGTAATAAAAATTTTCATTTCACAAGTGGCTATTCTTTTTCCCTCACAGCTCACAGTTGCCCCAATCAGTGTAACGTCAAACACCTGGTTCATCACCCTGATTTCTGTATCAAGCTGGTCGCCTAAAAATGGCAGATCAAACACTTCCAGGTTTTGAATTGCCCCAATATAGCCGATAGTTACCGGGCGCTGTTCCTGGATGGCCATATACCCCGCACGTGCAGCCGCTGTCTGTGCTATATTTTCCACCAGTGCCGGTTCCTGCAACTGGTTTTCTTTAAGAAAAATATTATCAGCTTTCACCTCGAAGGTTGACCTTGAGGTTGAAGCATCAGATTGAATCAATTCGCTGATCATTACAAAAGGCATCCGCTGAGGTATCACTGTTTCTATATTTTTTACTAGCGACATTTGTTATGCATTATTGTTGGATTTCGTATTGATATATAAACTTTATTCTCGGCAGCCCGTCGCGAAAATAACGATTGAAAATAATTATTAATCCTTAATCTCAATTCATTTTCGGTTATTGCCAGAAGTTATAGAAATTATACCATTGCTCGGGGTAGGCTCTCACTTTCTTTGCCATTTCACCTGCAAATTCCTGCATTAATTTTGTTGTGAGTGCTTCTTTCCCTAAAGATGAGTTGTTTTGGTCTGGAGTAGCAAAAAAATGGTAGTGCAGGCTGGATTCTTTCATCGCAAAAACGAAAGAAACAGGCACCTTAAATGTGGAAGCCAGCACAAAAGGACCGATCGGAAGTTTCGCAGGCGATCCCATGAAATTTACTTCCTTAACCTTGTTGCCTTCCAGAAAACGATCAGCATGCATACATACAAGTTCTTTGCGGCTTAAAGCTTCGCTGATCTGGTAAATATGCGATATATCGTTTTTGATAACGATCACTTTTACGTTTCTTTCACCTGTTATACCGGAAAGATATTGCTTGATTTGCTGATGTTCTCCATCGAACATTACAATGTTGATCTTTGTACCCAACCGCTTAAGTAAGTGTCCGGCAATCTCCCAGTTGCCAACATGGGCACTTAACAAGAGGCCTCCGTTGCCGGCCGCAACCATCTCTCTCAGGTTTTGTTCACCATCAAAATCGAAGCTGAAGCGGTTAGGCATACCAGACATCACCACTACTTTATCGATAAGGCTTTGACCGAACCGGTAATAATTTTTATACACCTTAAAGAGTGAGGCTGTCCTGGAATATCCCAGTCGTTTATTAAAAAGCTTAAAAGCTTCTTTTGATGACTTCGAAGAAAAGAGGAAGAAGTAAAAGGATACTAAACGCAGGAGAAAATATGCAGGGAACACTCCAAAAGATCTCAGTACCCAAACAAATATTCCGTAGCCTGATTTGCTTCCTCTTGATTTTCCCTCCCAACCAGGCATCAGACAGGTTCTTTTGAACTAACCTTTGAAATGACATAGTCATAGAAGCTGCTAAACGTTGTGATTCCCTGGAAATCTTCGGGTTTAACTTTAAAAGCGAAATTATTTTCAATTACAACAACGAGGTCAATATAGTCAAGACTATCTAACTCGAGGGTTTCTTTTAGATTTGCCTCAGGTGTAATTTTCTCAGCGGAGACTTCAAATTCTTCCACCAGGAACTCATTAACTTTCTCAATAATCTCTGCTTTGTTCATACAGTAAGTTTAAGGCATTTTTCTGACAATCAGTGACGAGTTGGTGCCTCCAAACCCGAATGAGTTAGACAAAAATACTTTAAAATTTATATCTATTGTCTTTTCAACTATATCCAGTTTTGCCGAATCTTCGTCAGGATTTTCGAAATTTATATTGGGTGCGATAAATCCATTTTGCATCATCAGCATCGAATACACAATTTCACTCGCACCAGCCATCCAACACTCATGACCCGTCATAGATTTTGTAGAACTTACTTTTATTTTCTTTTCTCCAAATACCGTCGCAATTGCTTTTGCTTCGCTTGCATCCCCGGCCGGTGTTGAAGTTGCATGCGCATTTATATAGCCTATTTCCGATGCCAGCAAGCCGGCATCACGCAACGCCATACTCAGCGCACGCACCGGACCATCGACTGTCGGGTTCGATATATGGCCTCCGTTCGACGAAAAACCATATCCAACTACCTCAGCTAGTATCGGGGCTCCGCGTTTTTGAGCCGATTCGAGACTCTCCAGGACCAGGGTTGCAGCGCCACCACTGGGTATCAGACCATCGCGGTCACGGTCAAATGGCCTTGAAGCTTTTGAAGGTTCTGATTCCCGCACCGAGAACGCAGATAAGGCATCAAAATTACCCATAGCGTTTAAATTTATTTCCTGGGCGCCTCCACAGATCACAGTGTCCTGCAACCCGGTTTTGATAAAATGATATCCAAGGCCGATTGCATGTGAACCGCTGGCGCAGGCGGCGCTGATTGTAAAATTTACCCCACGAAGCTTAAATATAGTAGCAAGGTTCATGGTCACGGTTGAATTCATTGTTTTGAAAACCGAACCAGATCCTACCAACATCGTATCTTTTTTTGCCCTGATTATATCCGTTGCCTGTACAACCGGATCAGCTGAGCTATCATTACCGTATAGAATACCTACTTCTTTTGAATCAATATAATCCTGGTCCATTTTTGCATTCCTGAGCGCTTCAATGGTGGCCATATAGGCATATTCACCCTGTTCCGGAAGCATAATCCTGGCTCTGCGGTCAAGTAAGCCTTTCAGATCCGGCTTCTCAACCATCCCGGTTAGCCCGGAACGATATCCGAAATCCTTCCTTTCCTGATCGAAGTAAATACCCGATTTCCCTGCACGGAGGGAACCGGCAACTTCGTCGAGATTCCTGCCTATGCAGGAATATATGCCCATACCAGTAATTACAACTCTGTTCATATTGAATCAGGAACGATTTAATTTTGCTGACTATATATTAGTCAAAAAAATTGTTTAACTATTGTTACTGTTGACTATCCATTGGTCAATTTGTTGACTACCTAATGTTCACTTTATTGTTAAGAATAAAGTCCCCCATTAACGGATAATACGGTGCCGGTAATATATGCGGATTCTTTAGAAGCTAAAAATCCTACAGCATGCGCCACTTCCTCTACGGTCCCAAACCTGTTCACCGGGATCATCGCTTTGAGTTCTTTCTCATCCAGCCCTTCGGTCATATCGGTTTTAATAAATCCAGGTGCTACAGCATTAACAGTGATACCACGTTTACCAACTTCCTGCGATAATGCTTTGGTTCCGCCTATCACACCAGCCTTGGCTGCCGAATAATTCACCTGACCTGGCAAACCTTTAAGCCCGGATAATGAAACAATATTTATGATTCGTCCGTAACGTTTTACAGCCATTTGATTGATCACAAGCCTTGTTACATAGAAAAATCCGTCGAGACTGGTGCTCAAAACAGTCTCCCACTGTTCATCTTTCATAAAGATCATCAGCGCATCTTCCTTGATTCCTGCATTGTTTACCAATACTTCTATTGTTTTTTCTTTATTGGTTTCGAGCCACCCGCCCAACACGGCATTTATTTCATCTTTGTTACCCACATTAAACCTCAGAAGTTCACATGTTCCTCCTTTTTCCTGAACCTGCGCAAGTGTGATACCTGCCTGTTCCTCGTTCCCTTTATAATTAATTATAACATGATAACCCATCTCCGCCATCTTAAGACAGACCGCCCTGCCTATTCCCCTTGACCCGCCTGTAACAAGTGCACATTTCATCGATTTTCTTGTGTTTTTTTGATTTTACCGATTTATATTATTTGAGCCAATCCATTGATTTCTAAATGTGATTTCTAAATGTTCGTGGACTAAATTTCTGCCCAATTGTGTTGAGATTGTTCCAGGTAATCTCTTATTCTTGCCAGGTCCCGGTATTTGGGAGTGTCCTCGATAAACTTAGGAAATATTTCCCTCATTTCCCGGTAAACACCCGCCGTGACCGGTGATAGTTTTGATGCACAATCCAGGTAGTCTACCCCCTGCAATACCGTCATCAGCTGTATCGATAATACCTCGAAACTGTTCTCTATCACCCGACGCGTCATCAGTGCCGCATTGCAACCCATGCTCACGATGTCCTGGTTGTCGTTGTTGTTGGGTATCGAGTGCACATACATCGGGAATGACAATGTCTGGTTTTCAGCCACCGTGCTGGTTGCCGTGAACTGCACCCCCTGCATCCCGAAGTTAAAGCCCAGCACCCCCAGGTTCATAAAGGGCGGGAATTTCTGGTTCAGTTTGTCATTGAGCAGGTAGTTCAGCTGCCGCTCACTCAGCATTGACAGCCGGGTGATCGCAATCTTGAGTTTGTCCATCTCCAGGGAGATATAGTCCCCGTGGAAATTGCCCCCATGGAATATGTTCTGATTGCCATGATCCACCACCGGGTTATCGTTCACCGAATTGAGTTCGTCCACCACCGTTTGCTCCGCATGCAGGATCGTGTCATAGACCGGCCCCAGCACCTGGGTCACGCAACGCAGCGAATAATACTCCTGCACCTTGTCTGCAAAAACTTCCTGGTTGATGTTTTCGGGAACATAGAGATGTTCCGAACGGCTGCGGATCATTTTACTGTCCGAAAGGATCGTGCGCATCATCTCCGCCACCCGGTTCTGACCCCGGTGTTTTTTTACAATATTGAGTTCGTAAGAATAATGGTCATCATAAGCTGCCACCAGCTCATTGGTCATGGCCGATAACATCACGCTCCACTGCAACAGCTTTTTGGCCAGTACCAGGTTTACCAGGCCCACCCCCGTCATGGCCGATGTGCCATTGATGATGGCCAGCCCTTCCCGGATATGGATCGACAGCGGCTTGATACCCTGGGCCGCAAAAACCTCCGCCGTCGATTGCTGCCTGCCTTCAAAAATGACCTCTCCTTCACCGATCAATGCCAGTCCCAGGTGGGCCAGCTGAACCAGGTCGCCACTGGCTCCCACCCCTCCATGTTCATATATACAGGGAACGATGTCTTTATTAATCAGGCTAGCCAACAGCTCCACCAACTCAGGGTGGATCCCCGAATATGCCTGCATCAGGCTATTGAGCCTGGCCACCATCACCGCCTTGCCAAGCATCGCACTAAATACTTTGCCCCCTCCTGAACTATGACTGCGGATAAGATTGTACTGCAGCTGCAACACATTTTCCGAACTCACCTTAAACTGCGCCATCGGCCCAAATCCGGTATTGATACCATAGATTAGCTTGTGATCAGAAAACCGACGCAAAAATGAATGGTTTTCTGAAACATTCTGTATAGCAGCTGCGTCCAGGGAAACACTTTTTTGATTGAAAAGGATATTGTCGAAATCGTTTAACGTAAGCTGTTTTCCGCCTATAATTACCATAGGGTTGAAAGAATTTATTTTGGTTAGACTTGTTTCGACCTGCTCTGTTAACAGACTCTGACAAAACATGCAAAAGTAATCGAAACAAATCAGATTAAACTAAGCAAGCGGAATGAACTGAGATATGTATCTGTTATTATGCGTGAATTACAACATCAATTGTGGACGGACTATTGAGGATACTGCCGCTTATCTATTATCGAGAAATCTGACAGCTTTGCGAACAGTTTCAGGTAATTGCATTTTCTGAATTTCTGTCGCCGTAATATAGGTAACATGAGGACTAACCCTTAAACGTGCCTGGAGATAAGCCCGGATCTTTCGATCCGTTTCTTCTGCCGCGTTAACCGGCAACACATGAATCAGCACTTCATCCATACCTATATCGTTCGAATATACTTCAACAACATAATCTATTATCTCTTCCATCTCATTAAGCAGATCAAACAATGCAGGTGGATACAGGGTGGTTCCCTTATACTTTATCATCTGTTTTTTTCTGCCCATCACCGAAGAGAGACGCATACCAGAACGACCGCACGCACAGGTATCATCAAAATACATACAAATATCACCCGTTTTGTAACGAACCAGGGGCATGCCCTCAATGCCAAGAGTCGTTACTGTTACTTCTCCCGGCTGACCAGCATCTACAGGTTCGTTATTCTCGTCAAGCAATTCTACTATCACAAGTTCGGGATGAAAATGTCCTCCCCTTCCATGGCCACATTCAGTAAAAGCTGTTTGCATTTCTGTAGATGCATAGGTAGAATAGAGACGGATGTTCCATTCATCTGTAATTCTCTTTCCAAGTATATTTAATGTAAAGTCGGTGTTGCGGATATTTTCCCCGATACAAACCGCTTTTTTTACAGAGGTCTGGTTGATGTCGATGTGGTGTTCTTTTGCGTATTGAATCAGCTTCACTATAAAAGAAGGTACGGCAACAATTGCAGTTGGCTTCAGACGCTGAATGGTTTCCCATTGCATAGAGGGGACCCCTGGACCGATCCGGATGATTCCAGCTCCCATTTTGCGTATACCTGAATAATAGGCGATACCGGCCATAAACTGCCGGTCCAGCGTAAGCATAAGTTGATAGATATCGCCCGGGGTACCGTCGGCACAAAGGAAAGACAGGTATTCATTGAACGATAAACGCTGCAGATCGGATTCAGTCAGTGCAACAGTAACTGGCTTACCAAGTGTACCGGAAGTAGAACTGAATTCAACAATTTTGCTTTTCGATACACAAAGAAAGTCATCATTGTATTGTTGCAGATCTTCCTTTGTGGTCGGAGGTATCAGGTTCAGATCTTCAATAGTCCTGATCTTTTCGGGATCAATGCCATTTTTTCTGAACAGATCCCTGTAAAAAGCTGACTGCTTGTTTACATAGTCAAGCAGTTCATGCAGTTTTTTTTCCTGCATCAGCCTGGTGGATTCTCTGGATTGATATGCGGCGCCTGGTGAATACATTTGAGATTATGTTTAGAACAACTATGTTATTCTACCACAACTACCGCTGAGGCGATTGATTTAAGATGTGATAAGGAAACATGAATCTTATTGATTCCCATTGACGCAAGTGTTTTTGCCGTTTCACCGAGCAGGTGAAGTTCCGGGCTACCCTCATCGTCATGCTGAATTTCAATTTCATTCAATGCTGTTCCATTTTTCCAGCCGGTGCCGATTGCTTTTAGAAAAGCTTCTTTGGCAGCAAATCTTGCGGCATAATGTTCGGCTTTGTTAGCTTTCGGCTCGCAATAGTTTATTTCTTTCTCTGAAAAAACCATCTCCCGAAATCCCGATTCTTTTCCAATTTTATTTGCAACTCTTGATACTTCGATCATGTCGATTCCAACCCCCTTCATGATTTGTAGTTTTGCTGTTGAATAGTAAGTCCCCGCTAGTTTTTTCTTTCAATATCGCGCAATTTAAATATAAACTATTGGAGTCCGATATTTTTTGGTTGAAAGAGCTTCTTTACTGAGACTAACGCCGGCATAGTTCTCAAATGGAAAGCTGGTGCAGCCTCAGTTTCTGTGGTCGCGATCCTCAATTTTTCTCAATTGTTCGTGAATATGATCTTCTTCCGCTTTTGTAGCAATCACTTTTGTGAGAGCAGTTTTATAATAAGCCCTCGCTTTTTCAAACTCGCCGTGAGCAAATGAGTAGTCCCCGGCAAGCACATAAGTATGATACAAATTAGGATTGCTTGCAACCAGGCTGTCAGTATTAACCAGGCCATCAGCTGCCACCAGTTGCCGAAGGTCCCGGTATTTTTCAAAGTCATGAAATGCACGGGTGGTTAAAAACGAATCAGCAGGGATAGTAAGATTGGCTTCCATGATTTCGTCATTGTTATTTTTCCCTTTCAATGCAAAAACCTTATTCAAATCATAGGCAATATATTGGCCAAGTTGCCAGGGAGAAGTACTCACCCAGACGATCAGTTTTTTCGGTTCAAAAACAATGGAATGATGAGCGATCAACTGGTTTATCGCTTTTTCGTTACCCATGCCGATATCAGCATTATTAATCCCCTTCCGATCCCTCAGGATATTAACCGTTTTCTCAACTGTATTTTTCCCATTGTTATCCAGGAGTTGCATCAGTCTTTTATAACGATATAGAGAAGCGCTTTCCTGTATTTGTTGTTCATTGGATTTAAGATGACCCAGCCCTTTGCTCTGGAAGTGATTGGCGCAGACAATATAATTTTTACCTGGATCGTATACATCCAGCGAGTCAGGTGTTTTTTCAATAACGACTGCTTTATTATCTGCAGCAGAGCCAACTAAAAATGATTCTGAAACAAACATTTTACGCTTGCGGGTGATGGCAATGGCCTCCTCAATGTTTTTGGCATATTGCAAAATTTCGCGGGCTACCAGTGAAACGGGTGTTGCAGAACCGGTTGGAAGATCTGTTTTTGCGGCATTGATAGTAATGGTTATACCCTTTTCGTTCATACCTGAAACAGCGCCAACAAATCCACCCCAGGTCACGGTCATCAGTTTATATCCATTTGCAGGATTATAAAACGCAACGATTTTGTCTTCTGCAAATTTATCACCCACATAAAAATCAAAGTTGCGGCCAATGATCATTGTGCTGTCTTCAGATTGATCGTTCCAGGTTCCGAACGAAGTACAACCAACCAGCGCCATGCTCTGCAAGGCATGACCAATATCATGGGCAGCATGATAATTCAGAATGCGCTGATATTTTGAACCTATATACTCATAGTTATCCGAAGCCGAGGCTGATACTCCATAGATCTCGTCTTTGTATTCTTCAGAAACATTTTTGTCAAGTTTACGATTGAACCAGCCAATAACATATTTAAGAAAATGCTGATAAAAATTGGAAGGAATCATTTTGTTGATCTGTTCAGTAAAATGATCTTCCTGCCGAACAACCAGCTCACGGGTAAGTTTGCCGTTGGTTACACCCATCTCATATGGGCTGCCTTCTACATAAAGCTCATAGAGACCTGTTTTGCTTTTCCTGAACCAGCTGTTGTTTAAAGTATATAAACCATCCCCGTGGTCCTTGCGTTTCAGGTCCAGGCTGCTCTGATCGGCAATCTTTGGAGGATCAACTTTAGAAATGACTACGAGATAGATAATACCTGTCAAAAGCAGGATTAATATTCCTCCCAAAAAGTACAATAATCCACGGAGGATCTTTCTACCTGCAGACCTGGGTTTCTTAATTTGCTTGTTGCTCAATGTTTGAATTTATGCATTTCTGATACGGTCGATAAGGCCCTCGGTACCTAAAATCGCATTGCAGGTTGAAACTGCACTCATTGCGGCTCCAAGGATCCCATGCATATTCAGATTCTGTCCTGTAAAATAAAAATTCGGCAATTTTGTTCGGGGAGAGATCATCGTTTTCAGCGGGTCCTGGAAATCTTTAACAATTCCGTACATAGTACCATCGGCATTTCCCATATAGTCCCGGTAACTGAGAGGAGTGGCGGTAAAATACTGATCTATACAAGCACGGAGAGTCGGGAATCTTTCAGTAGCAAGATCAATCAATCTTTCAGCACGATCCCTTTTAAAGGCTTCGTATTCCTGGCCGCGGCTTACTTCATCAGAAATAGTATTGAATGTGTCCGCCCATTGTGCAACCTCCTCATATTTCATATATGTAAGAAGACTCACCGCGCGTGCATAACGTATTTTTTTTGCTCCCGTTTCCAGGCCGGGTTCTGAAGAATGGCCGGACCTTTGATCTGAAAAACATGGCATAAAAAAGGCATAAACCAATGGCCATTCATCTCCGGAATAATTTGCCCCATCCCAGATCCTCCCTTCTTTTTGATAATAATAGTTACTGGCCAGTTCCGGGAAGCAGTCAGGCTTAAGTATAATATCAACCGAAAATGAAGATGCTGAATTTTTCAATAGCTTGACCCTGCTTCGAAAACTGTTCCTGATAACCGAAGATTCCATCATGTCCAGCGTTTGTGCCGGATGTGCATTTGAGATAAAAGAATCTGCCCAAAGTTTTGAACCATCTTTTAATTTCACATGGGTGACACGACCGTTTTCCTCGACAATTGATGATACCTCAGAATGAATTTTCACCATGCCCCCTAACTGATGGATATTTCTGCGTATAAGTTTTGAAATCTGCGAACCACCATCCATACATTTCCAGCTACTTTCAATATAACTATTAAGTATAAGCGCATGCACATAAAAAGGTGTCTTTTCCGGCTGGCCCGCGTAGAGCAAATTATTGCCCGCAAGTACGGCCTGGAGCTTTTTGTTATTTGTTATTGACTCAATATAAGTTTTGGCATCGAGACCCATTACCTCAGCTTTTTCTTCATAGGTTCCACCTGAGCGCAGGTTATATAAAGGGAACTTGTCGCAGATTTCTCTGAGCTTCTCACAATATGTTCTGATTGCTTTTTCCTCACCAGGGAAGTCAGCGCTCAGCACTTCAATAAATCTTTCATACCCCTGGGCCATTTTATATTCTTTCTCGTCACCACCAATGATGATGGCATCAAACACATCAGGCATCCTTTTAAGCTTGAGCTTTTCCAGGATACCGAGATACCTGAAAATCTGGTAGAGGTTCTGACCCTTGTCAAGACCGCCAAGATAGTGTACACCAGTATCAAATATCACCCGGTTCCGGACATAGACCTGCAAAGCACCACCAATCTGTTTGTTTTTTTCAAGAACACAGACTTTGTATCCTTCCATTACAAGAAGATTGGCAGCAATTAACCCACCGATCCCGGCGCCTATAATTATAACATCAAATTTTTCCATTTAGCACCAAAATCAGGTTAGCATATTATAATTCCTAAGATAAGAATTGTTTCAGACAATCATGTTTAGCTATGGTAGCCTTCCGAAGACAGTCTGTTTCCAGATAGTAATGTTTCTCATAGCTTCATTTATCGTTTTGTCAATACAAAAACAATATTTGAAGTGAGCTTTGTATTGTCGATTTCACGACAATCAAATCTATTGACTGATGCCATCTCCCTTATAAAGTCACCTGACAGAAAAGACAGTGCCTCGCCCGAAGTTTTATTAAACCCAATTAGTTTTGTAGAAAAAAATTCGCTCAGCTTTGTTCCTCTATGTCTGTCCTTAAGGTCCTTATTACCGTCGCGAATAATGATAATACCGCCCGGATTGGTATGAAGAAAACATTTTTCTATCAAGGCTTTTTGCTGCGCGGGTTGAAGATAATGTAACATATCCGCCAATATTATCGTATCATAATTTTGAAACGCGAAATCCATGGCATCAGTTGCATAAAATTGAAGCTTGTCTGTCCGCAGATAACAATTATTTGCCGTTGCAATCTTTTCTTCATCATAATCTATCCCCGTTATCACACGCGACGGCGATACAAAATGCAGCATATAGTCCATAAAGCCATAACCACAGCCAATATCAAGTATATTCCCCTGCCGCGGCACCAGTTCATCAAATAGCTCATAATTGTCCTCGAGTTTGGTTTTGATCCGCATATACCACTCCAGTACCGGGCCTTTATACAAGTAGTTATAGATTAATTGCTCCCTGAAATAAGCCGGTTTCTCTATTTCTGTCCTAAGCTCCTCATATTCATGGCGCATATATCTGCCAACCAGCTTTGCCTGCTCCACATAACCGTTCCCAAAAGATTTGTCACCAAATTTTATTCTCGGAAGATATTTTACTGTAGTAGGGGAATTTTTTAGCAACAGGTCCCTTTTTGTCAGTGTCATACTTGTTCCATGTAATAACACGGGCTGAATATCAAGGCCTAGCTTTTCGGCTAATAAAAATGCCCCTTTATGAAATCTCGTTATTACGCCATCGGGTCTTCGTGTTCCTTCAGGAAAAATAAAAATGGAATACCCCTCTTTGACCCTGTCTTTTAAAGTCTCCACACTTTCTTCACCACCTGATGAAACAGGATAATACCCGGCCATCCTCACCACCGGACCCATCAGCGGAGAATCAAATACGTCCTGTTTGATGAACATGATCAGTTTCGGATGAAGCATCGTTATTTCCAGTATATCCAGGAAAGACTGGTGATTGGCAATCAATACTGCCGGCGGAGTCAATCTCTCATTGCGTGGGTTTAAAATCCTTTTTTTGAAATTAAACATGATGTAAACAATCGACCTGTTGAACATCATTAATAATGAATGATAGAAGTAGCTGGACCGCCTCCCGGAAAATGGGTTTAATTTCAAAATAATAAATCCAGTTACCAGCACGATAAAACCGGCAACCATAAAATAAATAAAGGCAAAAACCGAGATCAGCAAAGACAATAAGGTCCAGGGTGCAAATCTTCGTTTAACTCTCCGCGTTATAAGGAAATCAAAAAGAAAGGGTATTAATACCTGCGAAATAACAGCTACCGAACTTATGCCTATGATCGAAACCAGGGCAATCGATCGCAGCGCGGGGTGCTTTGCAAATATCAGCACGCCAAGACCGGCGATCGTTGTTATAGCAGAAAGAACTATGGATGACTTAAATGAAGACAGGTTTTTCTTTCCCGTTTTATATTCCTGTACAAGCCCATCCATAATGAATAAACTATAGTCATCGCCAAGTCCAAAAATAAGTGCGGAGATAATTATGTTTATTATGTTGAAGTTAATACCTAGTAATGCCATCAGGCCAAGGATCCAGATCCAGGTGATCATCATCGGAATAAAAGAGACCAATGCCAGTTCAATACGGCCATAGGTAACCAGCAAAACCGAAAATACGAGCAGAGCACTCATCCAGGCGATCTTATTGAAATCGTCATTAATTATTCTTACAAAAGTGCCGGTAAGATGCTGCCGGTCAAGAACGGTTATTTCATCATTATTTTCAAAATGATTGTATAGCAGATTTTTTTTGCCGGGGTCCACCCTGGCGAGCGTAACAACTGTTACCTGGTTATTATTGACTGTTATAAAATCGTCCAGGAAATTTTGCCTGAAAGATCGCTGACTGGCAGTATCCAATGGCTGGAATTCCTGATTCAACATTAATCTGAACTGATCAAAAGCAGCTGGCCGGAACTTCTGCTTTGCACCTTCGGTTTCAAGAACTTTTAGCAACTGGCTCTTCCTGGCTGGTGTCCAGTAGTTGTTCCACCTGGAAATCCTTTCTGCCTGTGAAGAGTCGGAGAGTATCAACGATGAAACCCCGGCATACCGGGAGATGGTACCCGCATTTTTTAAACTTTCTATCTCTGTTGCCAGCCGCTCGTTTTTGCGCAAAGCTTCATCAAGGCTTTTAGCTTCCGTTACGAGATAAACAGATTGAAGCGCGTAAGCATTAACGTTATTTAATTTTTTTTCAGATTCCCTTAACTGATCAGACATGTAATTCATTTTGATCATGTCAGGTTCAAACTGAACATCCCCGGCGTAAATTGCAAAGATGATAGTGAGTACTGCTATCCCAATAATAACGGGCTTGTTTTTTTCGGGCCGGTAATCAGCGATCTTATCTATCCATGTTTGCTTATGTACAATCTTCTTTTTTTCGGTGACTATAAACTGTGGTAAAAAAAGCAAAGAACTGACTGAAGCGCCTATCAGGCTAAAAGCAGCAAAAAGGCCAAGATCTTTCAGCATTTCAGACTCAACAAATTGTAAGCATAAAAATCCGCCTATAGTTGTGAGACTTCCAATGGTGAGTGGCATAGCTAAATCTGCCAGCACCTTATTCATATCGGGGTTATGCCGGTAATGATTAAAGACATGGAGAGAATAGTTCACTGCTATGCCTAACACAATTGAACCGGTACCAAGAGCAATGACAGAAATCTTTCCCTGGATAAAAAAAATCATTGCCAGCGAGAAAGCCACCCCATAAATCACGGGTATCAAAATTATAAAGGGAGCAAGTTTTTTTCTAAAATAAAGCCCAAGGAAAACGACAATAAAAAGGATCGTGAATCCCTGTGTGTACAGCGAATCTTTTCTTAATTGAAGGGCATTACCAACCGATACCGCAGCTGCCCCGAAGTAGGTAGTTTCGAGGTTCTGATAAGAAGTTTTATGCAGGCTGTCAATTATACGATCAAGGCCCTCCAACATCTCAGCATTTTTGCCGGTGTTTGCCGGGAGAAATTTTGGAGTGATAAATAGTAACAGGTGGTGGTAGTCGCGGCTGACTACAAAGTTGTCATATAATTCGAAATTTTCATCGTACTGGAGCCCCTGCATTTTGGCCAGGCCAAGGGTATTGATTCCTACAGGGTCACGCGCGATCATGGTTTTTAGCGCCAGGCCCGCCGGTGAAGTTAATGTGCGGATATTTCTTTCAAGCGTTGTCCTGATCCGTCCTGGTGTAATAAGGCTATCGATGGTGCGATAGTCTTTCTCATCAAGGTAAAGCGGCAGGTGAGCGCTGACTGCATCTATTAACTGAAGCGTTTTCTCATCATCTACCTTATCCTGGAAACGACTGATATAGGGACTTAGTTTCCGCCTCACTTCGTCTGAGAACACCTGGGCAAATGCAACCATTGAATCAGGTGAGCCAACGTTATTGGTATCCTTTAGTGATATCGTTACAACAAGCCTGTCAGCAAATTTTGAATTGTTGAAGATCCTGGTGAGTTTCTCGGTTTTTTTATCTTTCGGCAGGATGCTGGATATGTCTTCTTCAAACCTGACCTTTGAAGCAAAAAAGCCGGATGTAGCCAACGAGCCAAGGAACAACAGGTAAAATATGACCGGGTTCTTCCTGAAATAATTATATATATAAGAAAAAATATGCTGCATTTAATTAAGCTATCAATGGCGACTTGAAAATCGTTTTAAGGGTCATTGTTTTTCCACCATTTGCCGGGATGGTGCCCGGCCCGCAATCTTCAATACAATCCAGGCAATCAGGCCCGTCAACAGTGCCGCAATAATAGCAAGAGTTATGCTTCCATAGATATATTGTTCAAGATTTGCCTTGATGGTTTCAAGGTTTATATTCCGGCTGAAAGACAAAGTCATAACCCTGTCGCCCATCCACCATGCGCCCATTTTATAGCTTAAAAATATAATGAGAGGAATCATTGGCGGGATACTGATATTAGCTGCTATAATAACCAGGGCTTTATTCAGCCTTAAAAGCATTGCCAAAAAAATCGCAGTCACCAGTTGAAACCCCCAGATCGGGATGATACCCATAAATACACCAAATGCTATTGAAAAAGCCTTGCGCGTATCCGACTGACCTGTATTAAAAAGCTGATTCCGAAGAACTTCTTTTAATTTTTTTTTTTGAAAAACCATTCGGAAAAAATCACGCGGTTTGATCCACAAAAAAGTGATAAAAACAAGGATTGTATTAAGTATACTTATACGTGTGAAATCCTTAAATGGCCTGAAATGTGACACACGTTCCTCTTTTGGGGCATAGTAAACTTTTACCGGAACAGAGCGGACTGGTATCCCATCCCATGACGAACGCACCATCACTTCTATTTCAAACTCATATTTCCGGGTGATCCATCTCATTTTACTCAAACGAAGAATGGGATACAAACGGTAGCCTGATTGAGTATCGCTCATCTTAATACCAGTTTCAACATGAAACCAGAAACTTGATATTTTATTTCCGGTGCTGCTTTTACCGGGAACCGAACCCTGGTCCATGTTCCTTGCCCCGATGATGATCGCATCTCCGTTGGTTTTAAGATCATTTATAAATAAAGTCAAATCTTCGGCATAATGTTGACCATCAGAATCAATGGTAATTGCATATTCATAACCTAAACTCAAAGCAAATTTAAACCCCTGTCTCACCGCCCAGCCTTTGCCACGGTTAGGAAAATAACTTAGCGACTTTACAAATTGAAAACCAGCTATTAATTCCGCAGTAGCATCAGTAGAACCGTCATTTACGATCAGGATACTCGTGGTATATCCGGATAAATCTTTAACAACCTGGCCAATGCTGCCTGCATTATTGTAGGTGGGTATAAGCACACAGATTTTGTACTTTTCAAAGTCTGCCTGCCAGGTAGCTGAATTACTCATTTCTTGGTTCCGATGTCCTTTTTAATTCCGCCTTTGTCCCGATTGAGAAACGGCAAGTGCAGAAGGACCCAAAGATAGCAACTCAACGCAGAAATTTGCCTTTAAGTGTTTTCACATAATCCCCAAGGATGATATGGAGTGAATCAGTTGCATTTTCGAAGAGGAAAACCCTGGTTCCATCTTCTCTGAACATGGGCATATTGAGTTTGCCTAGTTCGGTCACCTTTCCAAACTGTTTGAAGATGGGATTCTCCCGGGAATAATCATCGTCAACATAAAGCATGTGATCAAAATCAAGTTTTTCCGGTAGCCAAAGTAGAAATGAGGCATTAGTACTGTAGGCCTCGGGCAGACCTTGAGCGGGACCATAATAATTCAAAGCTCCGGCGAAAGCATAACTTGAACCAATCACTATAGTTCGCTGTTTTTTAGATTCCGGAATAGATGCATATGCCCGTGCTGTCATAGTTGTTAATTCTTTCCATCCGATCATATCTGCGAAATCCTGGGGCAAAGGATGCGCTTTAAGATCCTCCCATTTATAGTCGCCGGCTTTATATGAACCGATAGCTTCGTAATATTTCACCAGGTTATCGGGTTTGGCTACAGGCAGGAGTATAGGAATGGCAACCAGGCCTGTTGCTATAGCAAATACAAGCATGGCATACCGGGTCCATCGCCATGAAACAAGGGTTAGCTTTTCAAGCCAGGTAGCACCAAAAGCAAAAAGCAAAGGATAAATACCAAGTATATAATATCCTTTCCCTTTGAAGTAAATCATCAGGAACACAACAATAAAAAAGGCCCAACCATAAAACCGGAAAGGGCGTCCTTGTGGAGAAAAGATCAGGAAAATCAATCCTGCGAGCCAGACAAAAACAGCCGGTAAATTCATCATAAACTGGCTCGTAATGAACTCACTGTTTTGATTGTACTGTAGCTGGGTTTCTTTCAACTCGTTCATATGAGTGATCACCGGGAAGTTATGCTGGTATTGCCAGATAAAATTGGGCAGGAAGATGACCAGTGCAATTGCTGCTGCGCCATAGAAATGGGGGTTAAGAAACATTTTTCGCTGGCTTGTTAATAACAGGCCACCCAGCAATGAGATTGTATAAAAGGCGACGGTATACTTACTCATCATACCAAGACCCAGGCTGATTCCGAAAATATAAAGCCATTTGGTCTTTGATGTTGATATGAATCGAATCAGGCTATAACCTATTAGTGTCCAGAAAAAGATTTCAATAAAATTTGGCTGAAATAAATGAAACACGCGGAGATAAGCACCGAAAATGAATGGAAGAAAGCCCAGGAACAATGCAAATTTTTGTCCCTTGAAATCGAGAATGGTCTTCCCTACCAGCAGCCAGCAACATCCTCCGACCAGGTTTGGCCAGAACTTTATCCAGAACTCTCCTCCACCGGTTAAATGGATCAGCCAGGAAAAAACCGAAAGAACCGGCGGTACTTCCATATAACCCCAGTCGAGATGTTTCCCTTCGGCAAGATAGAGAAACTCATCACGATGTGGTTGGTAATAACTGTCCTGGATAAGAAAAGGCAGTATTATTTTGAGGACGAAAAAAAAGTAGAGAAGCGTTTTGTTAGAAATCAATGCCTTTGGGGAATCCGAACGATCACCAGCCGGCAGTGATCCTGTCGTGGAAAAGACCCCGGAGGCAGGAGTTATCAATGACATTGAGAATTATTAAATGGAATAATATTCAACAATTTAATAATTCATCCGTTCATTTTATTTTTTTTTAGCCAGGGGGCTTGTCCTTATTCGCTTATCAAACCAGTTCAAGTTTACTGATTTGCTTACCGATCAGGGTCATTTCATCTTCCGTCAACTTCAAATTAATTGCTTCAGCGTTCTGAACAGCTTGCGCCGCATCTCTTGCGCCGACCAGGGCTACCGTGATCCCAGGCTGCTCAATCGTCCAGCGGATAACGAGCTGTGATAATGTAACTTCCTTTTCAAGAGCAAGGGGTTCCAGCGTTTCAAGCAAATGATTGATAAGCTCAATATTTTCAGGTTTATAAAATTTTGTAGTCGGCCGATGATCCCCCGGCGCAAACTGGTGTCCGGGTTTTATTTTGCCTGTGAGAATCCCTCTTTGCAAAGGACTATAAGCTATAATCGACTTCTGGTTCTGTAAGCAATAAGGCAATAATTCATCTTCTATGCTTCTTTCAACCATACTGTAAGGAACCTGGTTCGAAGAGAGGTTGATGGTTTTTTCAGCCTCTTCCATCTGGGCTTTGCTGTAATTACAAACCCCAGCTGCACGAATTTTTCCATCCAGTAAAAGCTGGTTCAATGCTTCCATGGTTTCCGCGATTGGAGTAGTCGGATCCGCCCAATGTATCTGGTAAAGATCAATATAATCTGTACCAAGTCGTTTCAGGCTGGCCTCGCATTCATCGATAACACTTTGTTTACCCGAATAACGGTAAACCTCGATCGGCTTACCATTGTTGTCCTGGCTTTTGAATGCAAAGTCTCCTCGGGTATCATCCCACCGCATCCCAAACTTCGTCAGGATTTGAACCTTATCCCTTGGAATGCCCCTGATGGCTTCACCTACAAGTTCCTCGCTGTAACCCTGGCCATAAACCGGGGCAGTGTCGATAGTTGTAATACCTGCTTCATAAGATACCTTGATGGCTTCCAGGGCATCTTTTTTTACCGAACCACCCCACATCCATCCACCAATTGCCCAGGCACCAAATGTTATTGCCGATAGCTTTATTTCCGTCTGACCCAGTTGTCTGAATTCCATAATTGTTATCCCAGTGTTTTTGTAACCCCATGCCAGTATCCTACTGATTCTGCAATACCGGGGAATGGATCTTTCATATCCAATTCATATTCCAAACTGGCTTTTCCCTTGAAATTTATTTTTTTCAATGCCTTTATTACCGCAGGAATATCAATCACTCCTCTTCCCAGTTCGATACCTTTTGCATCTTTCGCATTACTGATAAGATCCTTGATATGAAGATCAAACAACCTAGGTGCATACTCAATCACCGCTTTAGCAGGATCAGTGCCGGCCCGCAGCGAATGGCCGATATCAAGGCAAAGCCCGATTCTTGAATCAAGCTTATTGATTTTTGAAAATGCATCAGCCGGGCTTGGGTATAATTTATCTTCTGGTCCATGATTGTGAACAGCAAGACGAATATTAAATTCTTTTACTTTCTGTTCAGTGTATGGCAATAATTCCACAGTTGGCACCCCAACAATTAAATCAACGCCAAGATGTTTCGCATAATTAAAAGCACGGTCCAGTTCCTCCTTTGTTTTAAAATAGATAACACCGGCAGCATAGATAGTTATACCTGCTGCATTAAATTTATCTTTAACCTCTTTGATTTTCTCAGGAGAGCTGTCAAGAGGAAGATGGAATTCTTTGATGGAAAGTTCTTTTACGCCTGTACGCTTCATCATTGCGATAGTCTGATCCACATCAAAATACCTGAATGTGTAACCCGCCATCCCCAGGCTGTAAGCGGTTTTAGTTTGATCAAATACAGGTGAAGCATTGGAAACAAATGAACTCAGACCAGTTGCGGTAACAGACATGGCTGTCATTTGTAAAAATTTTCTACGGGAAGACATGACTTGTAATTTTTTTTTATGAACAATCGATCAGAAACCAGGCGACCTGCTTTTATGGATACATAAATGTAAACATAACCGAAATAGCTCCCGTTTCAATAATAAACGCAAAATGAGAAAATTCATCGGTATTGCCATGGGAAACTCCTCAAACGTTACAGGAGATAATTACTGATGGCAACAAAACATAACATAAATTGGCGCATGCAGTATGCCATCTCACCAAAAATGAATAATATCAGGCATAATTAAAAAATGATTAATATCAGGCATAATTACTGAGATGTTTTTTGAATCAAAAACTTAATGATGAAAATACCCGTTCTTCTGTTCCTGATTTTTTCCGGTACAACTTCAATTGCCCAGGTCGTATCACTCGATTATTTTTTCAACAGGGAATTCAGGAAGGCGAAAACCGGTCAGGCTGAACGTTTTCACTATACCTGGGAAGACACAGCTCAGACAGGTTACTCGATATGGGGACATATATTCAGGCAACTTGGCGCTGATACCAAAAGCATGGATGCAGCACCCACAGCAACAAATCTTAAATCCACCGGTGTTTATATTATTGTTGATCCCGATACCGAAAAAGAAACAGGGCAACCAAATTATATAGGATCGAAACATATAAAAGTCATAACCAATTGGGTAAAAGATGGCGGAGTCCTGGTGCTTCTTGCAAACGACAGCGCGAATACTGAACTGAAACATCTTAATCAGCTCGCTAAAAAATTTGGTATCCGATTTAACAATGATCTGCGCAATAAGGTTAAGGGTGATGATTTTGATATGGCAGCGTTGATGGTACCGGAAGGAAATCCGATATTCAAGACAGCAAAAAAAATGTATATCAAAGATATCTGCTCACTAAGGCTGACCCGAAAAGCCAAATCAGCATTCACTGACAAGGGCGAAGTGATAATGGCAACAGTTAAGTTGGGTAAAGGTACTGTCTTCGCGGTGGGAGATCCGTGGTTTTACAATGAGTATTGTAATGGAAGGTTAACCCCGGGATTTGATAACGATAAGGCTGCGCGCGATCTTGCCGGTTGGTTACTAATGCAGGTTCCTAAATAAAGCGGGCCTGGATCTCAATCGATTCTCTTAATGGTTAAGCCATATCAACGGATTCCGGACCGGCAGGTTCCTGATTACCTCTTCATTTTGTGGCGAATGATCAAGCTTTTTCCAAACATTGAACCATTCTTCATTGTTGAATCTGACTGCCCCAAATACAAGGAAAGGCTGGGCAACAGGCCATTCTTCCCAATACATAACATCGGGTTTTAAGGGCCAGTCTTTTTTAGTTTTTATATAAGGGACCAGGTAAGAGATACCTTTTTTTACTGACCGACCTGCAGCCGTTTCATAAGCCCAGAGATCATCAGCGCCAGTAGAAAGAATCTGGCAGATCATGGCCATTGCATCCAGGTTAAAAATAGAATATCCATAGGGTTTTGTTCTTCTCAGCTCCTGCGGAAAACTCCCATCAACACCCATCTGACCAGGAAGCAATACTGATTTATATCTTTCACTGCAAAACTCCAGCATTTTAAGATTGCCTGTGAATTTTGAAAAGGCCGCAACCTGCATCACCCAGCAGGTCCCATGATTATTGGCTGCGTTCATTTCAGCTTTACCATAAGAATGCATTGTAAGCCAGTTGAGGTAAGCTTCAAACCATTGTTTACATCTTTCGATATCAGCTGTATTGGCAGCACGCGCTTTCTCAAACACGATTAAACCCTGGACCACCTCCATAAAATGTATTGTATCAATAATACCGATCCCGCGGCCGGTTGCCCTACCTTTTATTGCCTGTGCAAAAAGAAGGTTTGGATTCATGAGTGTCGCGGTATCGATAAACCAGGCGTGGCAGTGCAACATTGCATGGGTTGCATATTTCTTATCACCGGTAAGTATGTAGGCTGAGGCTAATGCCCCGACTACCCTACTAAACCTTATCATTGCCTTACGATGAGCCACAAAATTATCCGGGTTTGTAAGTCCATCCCGCTGTACATATGGACTGTCCGGATTGGCAGAATCCGGCCACCAATAATCACCCTCCGAAAAAAAATCATGTTTACCACCGGCACTCCTTGATGAAAAAGCAGGGGTGACTGTTTCTGGTTGCTGTGTAAGCGCCCATGCAGCTTCCTTCAGAATATGTTGCTTTAAAATCAGGGGAACACGATCAGCAATTCCTCGCTCAGATTGCTTAACCTGTGCACGGGATAAAACCGCAGGAAAGAGTAATATAGCGGTAATGAATAACCGAATTTTTGCAAACTGGATATTTTTTTTCATAACCTTGGTTTAGCTGATCGCTTACCTGATCCGAATTTTATAATGTTTTCCTTTTTGTGCCTGGAAGCTGATAGTGTAACGTTTCGGAACCACTGTAGAGGGAACGAAACCAGGTGCAACAACAAGTTCGGGTTTGGCGTCTTGTTTATAAGCTTCCATAGACAACTCCTGGAAATCCGAATTCAAAACCCTGATCGGTTGTTTATAACTCACAACACAAAGCCCATCTTGCGGGGATACAATCTCTGCCTCCTTTAACAGACTATCATTCCATTCGATATCCACAACAAAGTTCCCGCGGGCTTTTATTCCTTTGATAGAACCCTTTGGCCAGGCCGAAGGCAGTGCCGGCAATAAATCGATGTTACCTAAATGGCTCTGCATAAGCATTTCCGTCATTCCCGCCGTTGCGCCGAAATTCCCATCAATCTGGAAAGGGGGATGTGCGTCAAAAAGATTGGGATAAGTACCGCCCCCACTCATCGCAGGTTTTGTTTTATCCGGGTCGATAAATCGAAATGCATCTTTTAATATTTTATAAGCGTGGTTCCCATCGTATAACCTTGCCCACCAGTTTATCTTCCAGGCCATCGACCATCCTGTGCTTTCATCTCCCCTCTCAATTAAGGATTGTCTTGCTGCATCGCTAAGTTCGGGTGTTTGTATCGGATTGATCTGGTTGCCTGGAAAAAGTCCAAACAGATGAGAGATATGGCGGTGTTTATCGTTTTTATCATCCCAGTCTTTGAACCATTCCTGGATTTGCCCGCGTTTACCAATATGATAAGGATACAACTTCGAACTGGCCTTTATAAGCCTTGGACTGAAACCGTCATTTATTCCAAGGATCGAGTCAGCTTCAATTACTGCCTTAAATAATTCTTTAATTATAGACATATCCATAGTACTGGCCATACTAAGATCATATTCTTTACCATTGACTTTGACAGTATTTTCAGGTGAGGTGGATGGATTGGTTACCAGGTAGCCTGACTTCGGATCTTCGACAAGCCAGTTTAGCAAAAATGCAGCAGCCCCTTTCATCACCGGATAATATTGTTGCAGGAATTGACGGTCATTTGTAAACTGGTAATGTTCCCACAGATGTGAACTCAACCAGGCACCTGCCATTGGCCAGCAGCTCCAGCGTGGAGTTGAACGTGGGTCCCATTCAAAACCACCCGGGGGTGAAGTCTTTGCCCATAAGTCTGAATTATGATGTGCTGTCCAGCCCTCATTAATATTATAATTAACCCGCGCAGTCACCTGGCCATTGGCCGCGAGCTCCTTTAAAAAATTAAACAGGGGCTCATGGCACTCGCTGAGATTCGTATTTTCGGCCGGCCAGTAGTTCATCTCTGTGTTGATATTTGTCGTATAGTTGCTTCCCCATGGCGGCTGAATGTGATCGTTCCATATCCCCTGCAGGTTTGCAGGTCTTGAGCCCGGCCTTGAAGCTGCAATCATCAGGTATCGGCCGAACTGATAGTAAAGCACGGCCAACTGCTGATCGCCAGGTTTTGATGCAAACTGTTTCAGTCTTTGATCGGTAGGTAATTTCAATACCTCCGGCTCTGCCGGAAGCCCGAATTTTACCCGCCCGAACAGCTGATAGTAATCTTTTATATGCCGCTGTTTTAAAGCAGTATAGTTTTGTGAAACGGCTTTAGCCATATTATAGGAAGCTTCAACTGCGGGGTCTTTGCCGTCTTTACCAGGAGATTTATTAAAACCATTAAAGCTGGTTGCTTCTGTAAGATAAATGGTTGCCGATTTGCCGCCGTTTATTGTAATTGTTGAATCGTTTGTTGAAATCCGGCCTCCATCGGTTACTACTTTAACATGAACCTGGAAATTCATTCCTTCCCCGCCAGGATAATCTTCATATATGATCTGTGGCTTTTCAAAATCGCGGTTAGCTACATATTTCGGTGCCTTTCCCGAGAGTATTAAATAACCCCCAATGTTCTTCACTACTTTATATTTCAACTTACTATTGAGACGAAGACTGAAATTAAGACCTTCCCCAGCATCAGTCGTAAGCCTGGATACAAGTACCTGGTCAGGATGACTGATAAAAGTTTCACGCTGATACAACTTTCCGTTCTTACGGTATTGTACAACCGAAACTGCATTGTTCAGATCGAGCTCCCTTTTGTATGCAGTGACCATAGTATCACCCGGAAAATTAATCCTTAAGTCGGCCAATGGAAGATAGCGGGCAGAATAAGGTCCCTGCATCTTTTTCCAGATTTTTCCGGCCGAGTCAAAATCAGATTTAAAGATTTGCTCTCTTACGAGTGGAAGCAGGGCAGCTGCGCCGGGATTATTACCGGGTTCGGGATAACCGGACCAAAGGGTATTATCATTCAACTGATACCGTTCTTCTTTGACACCTCCAAAAATCATAGCACCTGTTTTGCCATTTCCAAGTGGTAAAGCTTCTTCCCAGGCAGAAGCAGGTGCCGAATACCACAGATTCAAATAACGATCAGGCCCAACCGACTGGCAATTGGCAGTTGTTGCAAATAATATTAAAACTGCCTGGAATAGTAGCTTGATAGAGTTCATTGGCAATACAATCTGCAAAGGGTAATAAATATGAGGAAAAAACCGTCCCGGACTTAGACAAAATCTGCACGCATGGGAGTGAAACAATCAATCAGCATCCCTGCTTCGAGACAAACACAGCTATGCAACACACCAGGAGGTACAAAAAAACCATCTCCTTTGCTGAGTATTTTTTTGTTGTTCCCTATTGTCAATTCGAATTGTCCTGATTCAACATAGGTAACCTGTGTATGTGGGTGTTGATGCATAGCGCCGATCCCACCTTTTTCGAATTTTACTTTGACCATCATTAGTTCGTCATTGTAGCCATAAACCTGACGCTCAATTTTTGGGTCAGCTTCCTGCCAGGGCAATTCTTGTTCTATTTGAAAATATCTCAAGAGAATTATGAATTATGAGTTATGAATTATGAAAACAGATGAAGAAATCATGAATTATGAGTTCTTATTGTGAAAGTTATAGGATTTTGGTTGGGATGAACCGGTCTGTGGGCAGATTTAAATAATTTAATCAGATTTCGGGGCTTGCGGTAAAGATTTTTTGAAAAATTATAGCTTAAGAGGAGTATAATCTAAGTTAAAAACAACTTAGGTGAGTACAACTTAAGCGATGACAACTTGAGAGATTGATGACTTAAGTGATAACAACTTAAGTGATTGATGACTTAAGAGATTGATGACTTAAAAGATTGATGACTTAAGTGATGACAACTTAAGTGATTGATGACTTAAGAGAATGATTACTTAAGAGAATGATTACTTAAGAGAATAGCAGGCAGTAGGAATGGCAATGGAAAGGGGTAATTTGGGAGTTAGGGTATCAGGAAAGGAGACGGACGGGGTGATGGGGAATTGGAAAGTCGTATGTAAGCAGGGAAATGAGAACTGGTAAGAAGTAAACTGGGGAATGAGCAACTGGGATCGGAGTTGAGTTCGATTTGAAAAATGTGAGATTAATTGGACTTGGGATCAGGCTAAAAAAAAAGAAGGGCCAGGATAGAAATCCAGCCCCGTTTTAAAATCCAATATCCTATGAAAAACCGTTATACTAACGGTATACTGTTATACTAATTGTTCAGACCCGGGAATATTTCTTTTTTTAGGGGGAATATCACATTTATTTAGAATGTTTGGGCCGGCTCCTTTAGAAACTTTGAGTCAGCTACTTTAGATTGTTTGAGTAACTATTTAGAATGCCTGAGTCAACTATTTTAGAAAGTTTGGGGCAACTATTTTAGAATGTTTGAGTCAACAACCCTGCGCAGATATTGCTTATCCCTGAAGATCCAGGTCACCTCGTAACTACCACGGTCCTCTTTATTAAGCATATAAACATATATAGTACGCTTATCTGCTGATAAATATACCGCATTGAAGGTTTTTGGAATCCCTCCACCGTCACGGTAAGCAAAAGTTGGACTATATAAATCGAATAAAGCAGCCTGGGGAACTGCAATCGTATCCTTATCTACAAAAAGTGTGACCGATGAAATAGTATACCTGGGTACGCTTCCATAATTTCCGAAATAAGGTTTCTTATCTATTTTTACAAGATACTTTTCAACAGAATCAAGCCGGTGTTTTGAAGGATCGAAAATTCCTGCGGTGATATTAACTTTTATATTTCCTTCTTCAAATAACAAATTACTGCCGCTGTAATTTCGTGCCGGAATATCTTTCAATGGTTTTTTCCCGATACGTTCTTCGATTCCTGCGATTGCAAAACTCGCCAGATCATTCCTGATATCCTTCTCCCTTACCTTGGTGAAATTGTCTTTTTTATTTCGGTAATCTGGCAGATCATCCTGGGCAAAAAGCTGGTTGCCTATCAACAATCCAAAAGTCAATAATCCAAAAGTCAACAATTTATAAGAAAATAACACGCTAACAAATCTGATATATTTAATCATATGGTATTTTTATAAGGCACAAACAAATGGCCGGTTACAGTAATATCTGTGCCGGCCATTGCAATGTTAGTAAATATTTTTAAGGTTTTATAGGACGCTGACTAATAACGGCACCTTTAAAAGAACGATCACTAAACAGTTTATTTTTACTGGAAACTTCAGCACTTATGCCTAAAGTTGAAGTAGTTGATAATGGAACAAAATTACCTGAAGCGATATAAGAAAGCACATTGGCAAGTGAAGCCTCCTGTATATTTCCCCAATCTTTATCAACACCATCCGCAGATTTGCTATCTAAAGCAATTCCATCGAAATAATTACCCTGGCCATCTTTGTTTGTACTTCTGAAAGAAACGGGGAATATATACCAATCACCCACACCGATAGGAAAATAACCAACCGGTTTACCATAAGTAGGTTTTGGTCCTACCAGTTTCACTTCTACATATGGCTTAAGATTATTGATTAGCAATTCGCTGGCTGATGCTGTATTATCACTTACGATGAAAAACACTCTTGAAGGATTGAGCGAACCAAGCTTTGAAAAGTTGATGCTTTCATTCCATTTTATGTAATTCTTATTAAATACTTCCTTCATCATCAACTGACCTGTCGCCGCCGGCTTAACGAGGTAATTTGCAAGTTTTTCCTGCATTGAAACATAACCACCACCATTATAGCGAAGATCCACAATCACATCCTTTACATTCTCAGAGACAAAGCGACCGAAAATTTGTTGGAAACTGTTATAAATCTGGTTCGAATCACCAAGGAAAGAATTAAAGACAAGGTACCCAACTTTGTTTGCCCCGGCCGTATAAACCGTATCAAGAAAAATCGGATTTTGTTGGTAGGAAGTGGCGGCAAGGGTAGAAGTTGTGCTGGTACCATCCGGCTTCTGAAATTCAAAAACGGTGCTGTTGCTATAAAAAACAGCATCTACAATAGCATTGGAATTAGTAGTAGTTATATTCGAGCTTCCATTGAGCTTAGTGATTCTCCAACCCCTTCTCACTCCCGCTTTTCCGGCAGGGGATTTCTTTTCGACAGACTTAACCCGCAAATCACCCTCGGCCCGGAAAACCACATCTATTCCAAAGTCGCCGGCAATGCCTGAACTCAAATCGTCCCACTCTGCCTTCTTCATGGCAAAACTCCACCTATCTACAGGCTTTGTAAATCCAGGCTCAACGCTGTATTCTCGTATAGCCGTCATAATTTTATTAGGGTCGGCATAAGTCCTTGGTTTAAAAGTGGATGGGATCTGTTCAAACCACAAATAAATATCCTGTGAGTACCCTAGCACGGTGTCCTTTATTTTGTCATTAACCGAACCATTACCGGTAGAATCAACCGGCGGCTGTTCATCTGAAGAAGTTTCCTTCTTACAGGATGACATCAATACAATCCCTGCCACACAAACGGCGAATAAAGAGCTTTTGAATATTTGCATAATCGGAGATGGAATTTGAGAGTAAAATACGTTCAAAGACCCTGAAAAGTTTGGTTTTCGTTAGCGAACCCAGCACTTTAACAAGACCTTAAAAACTAACATAAACGAAGATCATGCCGGGTTTCCAATGGAATGGTGCTTCCCGGAACCGGCTCCCACAGGTGGCTGAATTACCCTGAAGGTGATATTTAAACGTGGAATTGCTGGTCCTGATTGTTTGGGTACCCTATGTTCCCAGAAATGCTGGCTCTCACCGGCCATGATCAGTAGGCTCCCGTTTGAGAGATCCATGGAAATAATCTCCTTTTTTGTCAACCAATCCCTTAACTGAAAGGTCCGGGTGCCACCCAGACTCACTGAACCAATTACCGGGTTTTTGCCCAATGCTTTTTCATTATCTCGGTGCCAACCCATACTGTCCTTGCCGTCGCGGTAAAAGTTGAGAAGCGCGCCAGTGAATTTAACCCCGGCCAGTTGCTCAATCCGCGACCTGATCTCAGTTAATGGTTTTATCCATCGCAGGCCCTCCATTGTGATCCCGGAATAGCTGTAAGCAATGCCGGGGTCACTGTACCAGCAGGTAAGCCTGGGTTGCATGATATCTTTACCGAACATTTTTATTGGTTCCTGTTTCCAGGGTACTTTTTCGGTAAGCTCTTTGAAAAGGGCGTCTGCTTCCGGTATTGGAAAAAAGATGTCGTATAAATGGGCGATTCCATGATGCGGAATCAGGTTTGTTTTTTCCATATTAAATATTGTCTCTTCATACAATTTCCACAAGGGCGGTAACCAGCAGCAGTTGCTTCTTTTATCGATTTAAAAAATACCCGGTTAGCCACTTTCATTCTTTTCCCGGTTTTGCATCCGATCGTACCATAAATTTTCAGGCTGCTGTTGCCTGCGAAACAGATTTCACCAGCCCGGATTAAATTAAACAGCGATCTGCTTGCTAAAAAACCGGTTCCCAATGCTGCATGTGTAATCATAATTTAATTCAAAACACAAATTATTCCGCCATAATAGTGCACGAATAGTACATGAGGTCATAAATTCCAAGCTCATTTTTCTCATACGCTTACTATTTCTCCCAAAAATCCAGAAACTAATTCGCTCAAATCAAGAGGCTTTCTGCTCCAGTTGTGCAGCCTCCCAACCAATTATCGCGGCTTTGCGATTTGTCCCCCAATGATATCCGCCCATCTTTCCGGCAGCCTGAATAACACGGTGACAGGGGATCAGGTAGGCAACCGGGTTATCTCCAACCGCCGTTCCCACTGCCCGTGATGCCGATTCATTTTGAATCTGCCTGGCAATTCCTCCATAGGTATCGAGGTTGCCAAAAGGTATTCTCAGCAAGGTTTCCCAAACTTTCAGTTGAAATGGTGATCCCTTCAGATGCAGTTTGATCTTTTGCAATCCTTTCCAGTCCTGCCTGAAAATAAATAAAGCATTTTGTTGGTGCTCGTCAACAACCTGCCTGTAACTCGCATTGGGAAATTTATTTTTGAGCGACTCAAGCGCCTGGGCATCATGTGCTACAAAAGCCATATAGCAAATTCCTTTTGATGTAGATGCTACCAAAATCTGACCGAAGGGACTTTCTGCAAAGCTGTAATTGATAATCAAGTCCTGGCCACCGTTTTTATATTCACCCGGGGTCATGCCTTCAATACTCACAAATAAATCGTGCAACCTGCCAGTTCCGGAAAGACCAGTCTCAAAAGCTATATCAGCATTAGTAGCTTTATTCTGTCTTAGTATATTTTTTGCATGTTCCACAGTAAGGTATTGTAAAAATTTCTTCGGACTTACGCCAGCCCATTCTGAAAACATCTTTTGAAAATGGAATGGACTAAGATGTATTTCTGAGGCAACCTTGTCAAGGTCAGGTTGATCCTTAAAATTATTTCTGATAAAATCTATTGCTGTCGCAATACGTTCGTAGTTGATCTGTTGTGTATTCATAATAAAACAATTTCCTCAACAAATGTATTTCTCATCTGCTGGCTATTAAACCCGAATCTTGCGAACTTTTCCAGATATTTAATCGCTGAAAACTGAATTTAAGACTTAGCTATATGGATTCAATTACACATATTGCCATTGGTACCTGTATTGGCGAAATAATGCTTGGAAAACAACTTGGAAGAAAAGCCCTTTTATGGGGACTGGTTGCTGCAAGCCTTCCTGATATAGATGCAGTTGGAGGCTTGTTACTGTCTTTACCTGAGGAACTAATAGCACATCGTGGAATTACACATTCTTTATTATTTGCGGTACTGGTCCCATTTTTATTGGCATTTATATGTTCCAGGCTCTACCGCCGACAGAAAATTTCCTACGGTTATTATTATGTGTTCTTTTTTATTCAAATTGTGCTGCATGATTTGCTCGATAGCTGCAATTCATATGGCACAGGGTTCCTGGAACCTTTTTCATCTCAACGCTTTTCCCTGAACCTGCTTTATGTTGCGGATCCACTTTTTTCGATCTGGCCTGTCGTCGCGACTTTAATGATATTTGGTTATCGGGTCAATCACCTGCGACAAAAAAGAATTGCAGGAATGGCTTTATTGCTTTCATTTTTTTATCTGGGTTTAAGCACTCACAATAAAATTATTGCCGGAAAACATTTCGAACATTCATTATCCGGAATGGGCGTCCGGCCATCGGGATATTTTACAACCCCTACCCCTTTTAATAACCTCCTTTGGTATAGCGTAGCCAATGTAGATACAGGTTTTTATATCGGGCATCTGTCAGTTTTTGACGATAGTAACAAACCTGTTCCCTTTAATTATTTTAGTAAAAATGAACAGCAGCTGGACTCAGTGGAGAACCAGGATGAAGTTGCCTTGCTGAAGCAATTTGCAAACAAATATTATACAGTGGAAAGATGGAATGACACGCTGGTGTTTAATGTCCTTAGGTTCGGACAAATGATAGGATGGCAGGAACCTAAGGCTCATTTTGCCTTTCATTATTTCCTGAACCCATCTTATAATAACGACCTGGTGGTTCAACGCGGACGCTTTGAGGGATGGAACAAACAAACACTATCATTTATGTACAGACGAATCAAAGGCAGCGTTGAAGAGAAAGTCGAACAAAAAAATTAGATCCAGGTGGCTGATCCTGCTCCAAATGTTAGACCCTGATGCAAATGTTAGACCCTGATGCAAATGTTAGACCCTGATGCAAATGCTAGAACCTGGTGCAAATGCTAGAACCTGGTGCAAATGTTAGACCCTGATGCAAATGCTAGAACCTGCTGCAAATGTTAGACCCTGATGCAATGTCAGATCCTGATGCAAACCGTTATGGCAGCAATCACCAATATCGTATAGGCACAAACGAACCGATCAACGCTGACCGGTTCGCTTATAATCCATTCAAAATCCTTTCAAACCTTTATTTGACAGGAGATACTAACTGAACTTTAAGAGAGTCATCTTTCTTAGGCTTAGTTGTATCCTTTTTCTTTGGTGTAGTATCCTGGGTCAGATCACGGTATTCATAGCTTCCCGCATTTGTATCTGTGGTTGCCATTGCAAAAATGCACATACCGATTCCTGCTGCTAATAGTAGCTTTTTCATAACATTCAAGTTTTAAGTAAAAAAATGATTAAAAATTTGCTCTACGTTAGGGGAGTACAGTTGTATGGTAGGCTACGGAGTCACTTATTTAGAATATCCCGCGAGATAGTTAACTTATTCTCATTATACTAATAAAGAATCATGCCAGTTTTTCTACTGTTTCACTGGCAGCCCTGCGAAAGCCTTACAGCGACCGTGTTTTGTAGTTTTTTGGCACCTTGTTACTGTCAGGGAGAAATTAGGAATCAGCGATGAAAGCATAGATATCCTTCTGTTCGGTCCAGAACTTGTCAAGACCAATAAGCTCAAATTTGAGAAAAGAAATAATCGCAGGCCAGTCGGATTTAAAATAGACATTTACTTCGCGGCATTCCTGGAAAATTCTTGACACGATCCTGCCTTCTGTAATTTTTAATTGAGATTCTAACTTCCAGTTCGCATCTGTATAATCGATTAGTAAATCAATATCCCGTGTCAACTGATCAAATAGTTTTTTTTGCACCTCCAAATTTGCTTTTGAAAGTTCTATATAAATTCCTGCCTTTTTTTCATTCACTTCGAGCCGGAACTGAACCAGTTTAACACCGGTTTTATAATTTATCCAATTCACTTTGTCAGCTGACGCAGATGGATGTAATGCCATGTATTTTCCAAACGTGGTCCAGAATTCATCCTTTATCTTTTTATCAAACAAACTTAAGAGAATTATGAGTTATGGGTGATGAATTATGAAACGGAGTGATGAATTATAAATGGTTTCATAACTCATAACTCATAATTCATAATTCTGTTGAACTCTTTCCTGGAAATTTTAAGGACTGTGCCATGACGGAGGCCGGTTGGCACTCTTAGTTTATCTGAAATATCAGTCCAGTTTATCAGGTCCTTTGATTCGAGCAAACCATAACGGTGCAAGGTATATTTGTCAAAATACATAAGCCAGCCATCACCTTTGTTAACTACAGTAGGCCCTTCAGCCCAATAATTACCAGTTATTGGCGGCGATGGCTTCGAATATCCTCCGGTAAGCCTGGAACTGGTTGCCACACGTAGATTTTTCTGCGGCGGAAACCTGGTCTCATCTTTCAAAAACATAAAAAAAGTATTACCGTGTTTTCGGATAGATGCATCTATTACATTAAAACCCTGATCATACAAAAGCAAAGCATTTGTGAAAGTTTTGAAGTCTTTCGTGGTGACATAGTATATGCGATGATTGTATTTTTCATCGCCTGTAGAATCTGTAGCCGGAAACCTACCGGTAATGGTAGATGCCCAATAGATCATATAAATACCCTTGTCATAGATAATTTCAGGCGCCCAGCAATTGAGCACTGACGCTTCACCGGCCATCACCGGAACAAATTGTTGCCTACTCCAGGTGACCAGGTCATCCGAGCTTGCATAACCGATTCCTTTGTCGTTCCAACTAACGGTCCACACCATATGAAATTTGCCATCACCGCCGCGAATAATACATGGGTCGCGCATAAGTTTATCATTACTGACTGTTGGTCTGAGAAAAGAGCTATCAGCCCGCAGCGCTTTATAACTGAAGCCATCTTCGCTATATGCAAGATGCAATCCATCCTCACCATTATCTTTAAAATAGGCAAACAGAAATACAGAATCTGTTTGCGCATCAGCGCAGGCACTGAAAACGAAACTGAATAAAAAAAATGAAACGAATCTTTTCACCGATAAAAATTTACAGTTTCAACTGCTATGAATCCGGGGCAAATAAAAACCGGTTACGCTACTGGCGATAACCGGTTTTTTATTTAAAACCTGTTAGCAAGGCTTTCTTTAGAATTTCAATGTTTTTGGGAGATATTTGGCAACCAGCTCCGTATAATAAGGTTTGAGTTCTTCCCAAACTGGTGGAGTTGGATTTTTTGAATAAAGGTCGTAAGGATTGAAAAGTTTCACCCATTTTAGCATTTCCTTATCATGATCATCCAGCAAATGACTGTATTCACCTTCGCGGTGCCATGCATAGAAAGAATGGTAACGGAGCATGTATAAGCCTGGTTCAGGAATATAATCCTTCATCATCTGGTACACATATTCATCGTGACCCCAGGACATATGTACTTTCCGAAGGCCGCAACCTTCTTCATATACACCAAGCCTGGTGTTGTAGCGGGGATCGGAATAATCCGCATTATTTTCAAAAAACTCGGGATAAACAATCTTATCGGAATAAGCACAGCCTACAGGGAAGGTGTCGCCAACAACGGCCCACTGGGGTTCACCAAAAAGACAAAGTGTTTTTCCCATGTCATGCATTAGTCCTGTTAGCACCATCCAGTCTGGATGACCGTCTCTGCGGATGGCCTCGGATGTTTGAAGAAGATGTTGAAACTGATCGAGATCTGTATCAGGATCTGAATCATCAACAAGTTGATTCAGGAATTGGAAAGCATCCCAGACAGGCATTTCTTTCTTATCAAATTTGAGATAATCACCCTTTTTCTGTATCACAAAATCATAATTCTGATAAGTATGATTAAGCCTGTAGAATTCTCTGACCGTATCGCGACCCGGTTCTTCATAATTTCTGAACTCATCTTTCGCTTTGTCCTTAGCGATGGTATCAGGTTCCGGATAACGCTCGAGAACGGCGTCTTCCCATTCATCAAGACTGCGCAGAGGATTTATTTCTTCGGGAGTAAATGATTCGTTTTTTAGCGATGACATAGCTTGTCGTTTATTAATAGTTTAACCTAAATAGATTATCATACAAATTACAAAAATCGGCCGAGAATGCAAAAATCCTGGCTCCGGAACCCCCGGATTCGTTCAGGAAAATGTTTGCAAATCCCATGAAACGAATATATTGTGCAGCCAGAAACCCAATTAACGCTTAACGATTGATATGAAATGCCCATGTAAATTCCGACCAGAAAGGCGAATGTTGCCTGGGCGTTCTCCCGCTAAGGCGGGGCAAGCTATCCGACCCGCCTGCCAGAGCACAGCGGGCAGGCCAATAAAAAATAAAAATTAACGGATGAAACTAGCGATTGCCGATTACCTTGTAATCATTGTTTATTTTCTTTTTGTAATAGGTGTTGGATTTATCATCAAGAAAAAGATCAAATCCAGTAATGATTTTCTCTCCAGTTCCCGTAATATTCCACTCTGGATTACCAGCCTTGCGTTTATCTCTGCTAATCTTGGGGCACAGGAGGTTCTTGGTATGGTTGCCTCAGGTGCTAAATACGGCATAATGACCGTCCACTTTTATTGGGTCGGGGCGATTTTTGCCATGGTTTTCCTCGGTGTATTTATGATGCCATTTTATTATGGAAGCCGGGCGCGTAGTGTTCCCGAATATCTCAAACTGCGATTTGATGAAAAAACGAGGGGATTGAATGCCATATCCTTCGCCGTTATGACGGTTTTTTCTTCAGGGATCTCATTATATGCCCTGGCTAAATTGCTTGAAGTAATTCTTCATTGGGATTTTGATATCTCTATCTGGATCGCGGCCGGAATCGTGGCGACTTATACTTTCCTTGGAGGACTCACCAGCGCTGTATACAACGAGGTATTACAGTTTTTCCTGATCGTACTTGGATTGTCACCGCTTGTTATTGTTGGTCTCCAGGATGCGGGCGGATGGGAAAATATAAAATCCCAGCTTCAACCTGAAATGACCCATGCCTGGAAATATATGGGTGACGCTGATAGTAACCCAATGGGGCTGCATTTTATGTCATTGATTTTCGGGTTGGGCTTTGTAATGTCCTTCGGTTACTGGTGCACAGATTTCCTGGTTGTGCAGCGGGCAATGATTGCTAAAAATATGGGGGATGCACAACGTACTCCAATCGTAGCTGCGCTGCCTAAGATGCTGATGCCGATTATTGTTGTACTTCCTGGCATAATTGCGATAGCACTGATGCAACCTGCGCTTCAATCAAAAGGTTATAGTATACCATTGACAGATAACGGAGAACTGGATTATACTATGACACTCCCTTCCCTGGTTGCTCATTATTATCCAAGTGGATTACTCGGGGTGGGTATTACGGCATTAATAGCATCGTTTATGAGCGGTATGGCAGGTAACGTAACTGCATTTAATGCCGTCTTTACCTATGATATCTATCAACCCTATTTTGTAAAAAACAAATCCGATAAACATTACCTGCAGGTTGGAAAATTCATTACCGTGATCGGGATCCTTTTTTCAATCCTGACAGCATACATCGCTAAAGGTTTTAACAACATAAATGACTTCCTGCAACTGGTGTTTGGATTTGTAAACGGTCCCCTGTTCGCAACCTTCCTGCTTGGTATGTTCTGGAAAAGAACAACCGCGCATGGAGCTTTCTGGGGGCTGGTTGCGGGAACATTAGGTGCTGCTCTTACACATGGACTTACTGTTGCCGAAGGTAAAGGCGGATGGATTGCTGAGGTATGGGAAATCAAAAGCGGTATGGGTCAGGCCTTTATTGTAGCATCTGTATCGTGGGTGGTAAATTTTTTCACTACCATTATCGTAAGCCTGTTTACCAAACCAAAATCCGATGAAGAGCTGATAGGACTGGTTTATTCTCTCACTGAAAAACCAAAATATCACGAGGGTAAATGGTATCTGCGTGTGGTACCCCTGAGCATCATCCTGATTGTACTGACACTTATTTTAAACTTTGTTTTCTTTTAACTAACGCATATGTATAAGCGATTAAACGAACTCAGTTTTGTGATTGGTTTATTCTTTTTACTTGTTTCGGTCATACTAATGATCAATGGATTTATGAACGAGTCTGCAAAAAGCAATCTTACCTTTTATACTGCCGGTGGATTTCTCCTTTTCGGAATTTTTATGGTTCTCACAAAAAGCAAACCCGATTAAGACGATCTCCACATCCATCTGTATAGTTGGTGCAGGACCAGCCGGCTCAACAGTGGCACTTCAGCTGAATCGCCTGGGTATTGCATGCACAGTGATAGATAAAGCAAAGTTTCCCCGTGACAAAGTTTGTGGTGACGGCCTGAGTGGAAAAGTGATTACGATACTGGAAAAGATTGACCCGGAAATAGCTCAACGTTTCCGGGCTTTCGAAAACAAGCAACCAAGCTGGGGTGTCAGCTTTGTATCACCCGGACGTTACGCAATGCCTATTCCCTACAAAGCTGATTACAATAAGGCAGTTGATAAACCGATCGGTTTTGTTTGCAAACGGTTTCATTTCGATAATTTCCTGGTCGATGAATTGAAAAGAGCTACCGGAATTGATCTTATCGAAGGTATTGGTATCGACACTTATGAAAAGGTTGAAAATGGTTACCGTTTGTCGGATGCACAAGGAAAATTGGAGGTAACCTGTTCGTTGGTAATAATCGCAAACGGGGCACATTCTGCTTTCACAAAAAAACATGCTAAATTTTCATATACCCTTCACGAGTATTCTGCAGGTGTTCGTGGTTATTTCACGAATGTCAAAAATCTGCATAGTGATCAATTCATCGAGCTGCATTTTTTAAATCAATGTCTTCCCGGATATCTCTGGATCTTTCCTTTACCTGGTGGTGAAGCAAATGTTGGCCTGGATATGCTAAGCAGCGACGTTAGCAGGAAAAAAATAAACCTTCGAAAATTACTCATAGAGACAATTGCAACAGATCAGGCTCTGAAAGAAAGATTTTCTGAAGCAACACTTAACGGTAAGGTTGAAGGTTATGGCCTGCCACTGGCAGCCAGAGAGAGAAAGATTTCAGGTGATAATTATATGCTCGTGGGTGATGCAGCCTTTATGATTGATCCGCTTACAGGCGAGGGTATTGGTAACGCTATGTATGCGGGAAGAATTGCGGCTATACATGCAGCGAAATGTGTAAATACAAAAGACTACTCATCTGAATCACTGTCAACTTATGACCTGGAGTTATACAGGGTACTCGGACCAGAGTTTAAGTTAAGTAAACGGTTGCAGAAACTTGCAGCCTATCCGCGTCTGTTTAACTGGCTGATGAAAAGAGGTAGTATTTCGAGGGCGTTGCAAACCCTGATTTCAGGTATGCTTTATGATGTTAAACTAAGAAAACAGCTTGCTTCTCCCAGGTTTTATATTCGCCTGCTAATGCAAAAATTCTATAAATAAAAAAAGCAGCCAGCAATTTGTTGCCAAACGCCGACTGCCCGCAGGCCGACCATCAGCCCACTTTTTTTCATCCGAAGTAAATGAGCATTGCTGCTTTACTGACCTCAGCATTGCTCAACAAAACAAATCCCTGATCTTATCTTAAATGGACAAGTAGATTGGTTTGTGAATGGATATTGAATTTTTCAACGGGGCGTTTCATCAGGTTCACAGCATCATGCAGCTACTACAGTATTACAGTAATGCATAAATGATTCCGACGATTCATAGCTTTCTATATGTACAGACTCATTTTCAATGGCTGTATTTTCAAAGGGCCAGGGATTATCCTTTATGTTTCATAAGGAACGAAGTTCCATTGGGTGGGTTATTTAAGCAGCCGATGATTCATAGGGTACATGATTCATAAAACACATTAATCATAGGGCAGATTAATTATAGGGCTGATGACTCAAAGGGCGGATACCTGGAATGTCCGATGCTTCAAAGGGTGTATACGTTAATAGCACCTACTGTCTATTATTGAAAATAAACAAGCAGCCACAGTTTCATATACAATCGGTAAAGTTGGCGGAGATAATAGTAGTGTAAAAACCCGATCAGTTAAAATGGAAGATATTAGAGAGATTTCGTCAACTCCTGTCCTCATTATCCATGGCATTTAATGCCCTACTATTCAGTTCCAGCCGCAAAATTACGAAAATGTAACATGCGTTTCTTACTTTAAATTCTCTCTTATCATAACATTAACGATTGTCATTAAAAAACCGTCTAAGCCAGCAGGGATGCAGCTTAAGGTTTACACACCAGGAATTTATGCTTAACAAATTCAGGCAGAACAAGATAAAGCAGATACCGTGTTTACCAGCTGCTGTTGTCTCTGCGCCTAAACCTTTTTTATATCCGGAACATTGCCAGCGGTTTACACCTACATCTGTCTAAGTGCAGATTCCGACTTGATTTTTCCGGTCCGGATTATTTATCTAACAATAATACAATGCAAAAATGATGATAACAGCCTCGAATAACCGCAAATGCACTGTTCAAAATTATGCGGATTTGTACTTGATAGTAGAGTAAAAACGTCAGTTAAATGTTAAGTAAATATGAATTTGAAGCAATTTTTATTGAATAATTGGATTGAATTATCGGCTGGACATCATATTAATTTATTTACCAAATGCTTGACAAGCAAGGGTTTCATAAGATGTTTCCAGGGTTTAGCATACGGAAAACAGCTTGATGTTGATTTTAGGACCGGAAAAACCCGGCGTATGTTTGCATTACGAAAGACGAACAGGCGAATACGAAACGCCGAAAAGTCACAAGCTCCAACTTTTGCCAGCCGCACGATTGCTACATTGAACAAACCGTATTTCCGGTTTTATAAATTAAGATTTCAATTAACAATCAATATTCAACTAACAATTTTTTATTATAACATTTTAATCTAAAACTCTAAAAACTCAATTATCATGAAAAAAGTACTAGTAACATTCGCACTGTCTTTATTTTTTGTTTTATCTCTTAACCTTACTGCATCCGCTACGGACGAGAAAAAACCTTCTTCTATCGAAGTTAAATTGATCAGCTCAGTTGACGAAGCTCCGGTTTTCCAACTTGATCTCAACAACAAAGAAGTTGAGGAATTTTATATAACAATCAAGGACAACCTTGGTAATACTTTGTATGCTGATAAAGTTAAAGGAAGCTACATCTCAAAGAAATTCAAGTTGAATCCAGATGGTATGATCGATGAGAATATCCGTATCGAAGTTAAATCTAAGAAGACTAACAAATCTGAAGTTTATACTATCAACAGAAGTTCTAAATATGTATCTGAAACTGTTGTAAATAAATTATAAGGTTATCTGAACCCTCTAATAAAAGCCCTGGTCTTTGACCGGGGTTTTTTATTGTCCTTACATGTCACAGATTTCTGAGTAAATTTGGGCTATGAAGGACTACAAAAAATACTATTTACTTTCAGGCAAACCGGAGGAAGTCTATATTGCGCTTACGAACCCGGCAACCATTCAGTTGTGGTCCGGCGAACCTGCCGAAATGAGTACAGAACCGGGTTCAGAATTCGCGCTTTGGGATGAAACTATCAGCGGTAAAAATCTCGAGTTTATTCCAGGCAAAAAGATAGTGCAGGAGTGGTATTTCGGGGATCAGGAGGAAAAATCGATTGTAACTATCATAATTCATGATCATAAAAACGGAAGTTCCGTAGAGTTGAGGCAAACCAACATTCCCGATGAAGATTTTGATAACATAGTTGAAGGCTGGAATGTTAACTATTTTGGTTCCCTGGATGAATTTTTTGATTGATGTTGCATTTATAACTGTTGCATAGCTTTTACGATATCCTTTGCAGGTGCCTGTTCACGGAACATTTTCGCAAGCTTTCCGGATTTATTATAAAGTACAACAAAAGGAAATGTCCTGATATTATAATGTTTCTGAACAACAAGTGTCATCCCTTCGGTACCAACTTTTATATTTGGATAATTCTGAATAGAAAGATCGTTCGCAAACTTTTTAACTTCTGAAATCGGAAAATAGGTAACCATTATCAGTTGTTTGGTCCCAAATGTTTTTGCGCTTTTTAATATCTCTGTGGTCAGTTCTTTGCAATGATCACAGTCAGGGGAAAAATACATCAGCATAACCGGCTCATTTTTCTTTAACTCAAATGCCCTGAGATTTTTATTATTGATAAGGGTTATATCGAAGGGGGCCAGCGGCTTTGATTCAGTATTCTGCCCGCTAACTGATAGGAAACTAAAAACGACAAATACAAATAAAACGATATTTCTTCCCATATATACTTGTTTAGCAATCCCCAAAAATAATTATAAATTGTCTTCGCCGGAATAATTAATTCACAAAACAATTTCGTGTTATGAAGTTTCATGACGCCGTTTCACTTATCAATCATCCGGGAATCATGTCTAACGACAATACAACCTGGGCTGATCTCGGTTGCGGAAACGGACTTTTCTCAAAAGCGCTGGCTTCATTGCTTAGACCTTCAAGCACAGTTTATGCAATAGATAAAACACCAGGGATCAAAGACAGCAAAACTGAAAACGCTGTTAATATCATAGCCAGGAAAAATGACTTTACTGAAGATGAACTTGATTTACCGACCCTGGATGGTATACTGATGGCCAATTCGCTGCACTATGTTGAAGACAAATTCACATTTATCAATCAGATTAGTGAGAAACTTAAGCCTGGGGGCATGTTTATCATTGTAGAATACAACAGTGATCGCCCGAACCGTTGGGTTCCATATCCCTTGCCATTTTCAGCGGTTTCAACATTATTCACCCAGGCGGGATTTAACAGCATAGAACTGATTAGCACGATTCCTTCTGTTTACAGGGATGCCGATATATTCGGATGTATAATGTTCCTGCAATAAAGCATCCGTCTTAAGATGCTGTGAATATTAGATTATAAGACGCCAGTAATTAAGCCCCTGTAAGTAATAGTTTATAAGACGCCAATAATAATACCAGTGCAAGCACATATTTAAGGATCTGTTGGTTGAATTTCAGGGCTCCGAAATACGCGCCGAATAAACCACCGCTGAACGCGACAACAACATAAGCAATCATGTCGGGGCCGAAACTAATACCAGTACTTAGCTGGCCGGCAAGTCCGGAAATTGAGTTCACAAAAATAAACAAAGCGCTGATTGCTGCGGTTTGCTTCTGATCTGTCCATTTTAGCATCAACAGGATGGGACTAAGTATGATGCCACCTCCTATACCGATCAGGCCTGATAAAAAGCCAATTGCAGCACCGATAATTACAGAGATAACCAGGTTCGATTTCCTAAGTTCATCTACCGGGATGTTCGGAAAAAACAAAAACCGGCAGACCGGGATCAACAGGAAGGCACCGAGTACTTTTTTATAGATATTACCATCCAATGTAAGGAGGCCTCCGGCGAAAGCAAGCGGGACTGAAGCTATGGCCAGTGGCAGAAATATTTTCCATTTAAAATGTTTACCGCGGTAAAACTGGATAAAGGAAGTAAGAGAAACAAAGAGGTTTAATAGCAGTGCGGTAGGCTTCATAACAGCCGGCGAAACTGCAAACAATGCCATCAATGCCAGGTAGCCGCTTGCACCACCATGTCCGACAGAAGCGTATAAAAACGCCACTATAAAAAGTAAACTATAAAACAGTAAGACCTGGTCCATGCAATTATGTTACGGAAGCATAATATATAATTACGGAAGCAAATGTATATTTACAGTGGCATCTCCTGCAAGTGATGTAATTTCTTCATCAATGACAAGCAAACAATTCGCATTCGCGAATGAACTCAGGCGAAATGATTCCTGAGCATTCAGAAATCTTACAAGGCCATTATCATAAGCTGCTTTCATGAAATGCGTCAGGCCGGCTGGTTTTGTAACAGGCTGCTGTAACTTTGCGGGCTGCTCTTTTAAAACAAAAGGGAGCAGGCTTAATCGTTCAAGGGCGGGCAACACATATTCATAATAACAGGTAAGTACTGACGAAGGGTTACCCGGCAAACCAAATACCGGAACTTTATTTTTCATGCCAAAAAATAAAGGCTTACCTGGTTTTTGCTTCACCTTATGAAACCCGGTTTCAACTCCGCATTCTTTCGCTGCAGATACCACAAAATCGTATTCACCAACACTTACTCCCCCGGTTATTAAAACGAGATCGCTTTCAGTCAAAGCAGTTTTCAACATTTCAGAAGTTGCTTTCAGTGAATCATTCACATAAAAGATATTCACCTTGTTAATGCCTATACTATTCAGGGCTGCCTTCAGGCCAATACTGTTTGACTCAAAAACAAGACCGTATCCAGGTGGATTTCCCCGGGGTTGGAATTCATTTCCTGTAATTATGACTGAAACTACCGGTAATGGATAAACGCTCACTTCTGTGATACCCGTGGCTGCCAGGTAACTTACTGAAGGTGGATTCAAATAATGCCCCCCGGGCAGTAATTGCGCGGATTGCCTGATCTCGGCCCCGACATTTCTTACAAACTGGCCTTTTATTATTTCCTGCCCGGCTACCATTAGCAGGTCTTTCTGCCTGGTTGTTTTCTCCTGCATCACCACCGTGTCTGCTCCTTCAGGCAAAGCAGCACCTGTGAAAATCCGGCAGGCTTCACCAGGTTCCAATATGAAATTTCTGGCATCACCAGTTGGAGGCCCTGCCGCGCGTTCGCCGGATATCTTCATTGGAGAACCGGCAGTATAATGATCAAAGGCGAAGGCATAGCCATCCATGGAAGACTGAACAAAACCGGGAATGTCATATGGAGCAAGTACTTCAGCCGCCAACGCATGTCCTGCAGCATTTTCCAGCATTGATCTTACCGGCGAAAGCGGTTTGCAGGATTCCCTTATTATCTCTTTTGCCTGGCCGACAGAAATCATCTTAAATATTTAGCCACCTATGGTAATCATGGAGCGGTTATCAATATCTTCCGGATGCAAATCGCGAAACAGGTGATCAAACTGACCGCCCAGCTCTTTCGCTTTTTCACCAATGCATTGATGGATCAAAGGCAGGATATCAATACCTGATCGAAGTGGCGTGAGAAGATCAGTTTCTGTTTTTGAAAACAGGCAGTTTTTCAGCTTGCCATCCGCTGTAAGGCGCATCCGGTTACAGCCGCTGCAAAACGGTTCACTCATTGTGCTTATCACAGCAAAGCTACCTGCATGACCCGGAACTGTGTATTTCTTTGCAGTATCATGAATCTCGTTGCGCATTGCCTGTATCTCATACTGTGTTCCAATCTCCATAAGTATTTCCTGCAGGGTCACTACCTTGTTGCTCGTCCATCGGTTGCCGGTAAACGGCATGAATTCAATGAACCTCACTTCAACAGGAATATCTTTTGTCCAGGCAATAAAATCGTTGATTTCATTATCATTGAGTCTCTTCATTACTACGCAGTTCACTTTCACTTTAACGCCGCGTGCCAACAAAAGATGAATATTAGACATCACCGTGTCGAATTGGTTCCTTCTCGTAATCAGGTTGAATTTATCTGCCTGCAGGGTGTCAAGACTTACATTTAAGGATTTGATGCCTGCACCTGCGATCACATCGATCAGGTCATGAACACGTGTGGCATTGGTTGTCATCGTCAACTCGACCGGCATTGCTGCCAGTTTGTTGATGATACTGGCCGCATCTTTGCGGACAAGTGGCTCGCCCCCGGTTAATCTTATCTTATTAACTCCTTCCGAAACAAAAACCCCGGTAATCTTTTCTATTTCTTCCGGCTGCATTAGCCTGGAAGCGGGGGTAAATGCATAATCCTCATCGGGCATGCAATAGAAACACCTTAGATTACAATTATCGGTGAGTGATATTCTAAGATAGCTATGAACCCTGTTAAATTTGTCGATAATCATTATATGCTCCTGCCTGTTTTAATTTGTTGTATCACAGGCAAAGTTCGTTCCCTGCAGCAACATTTGCTTAGCGGGTTTTTAATGCAAAGGCTTCCGCCTGAGCGTTCAATTCTGCAGGCGATAACGCTTTGGATGCCTGATCCACAATTATCCGATAACGAAAGGTAACAGATTCTCCTTTTTTAAGGTGAAGATTTTTTGAAGATTTTCCATTTGTAAATACATTTTCCCCGAGTGGATTGGCAGCAAACAATCCATAACCCCTTGCATGCCAGAAAGTGGGATAGTTTATATTCTGCGGATGATCGATGATTGCAATGCTGATTGAGTCATTTCCTATCTTTCCATACAGGTTCACCCATTTTGCCCTGCTACTCCAGACACTGTCTCCCATCTTACCTTCACTACTCAAATAATTACCATTTGCAATCGCATTTGCCTTTACCACCGTTGCGTTTCCTTTATCGTCTGTAAAACTTTTTTCTTCTTTTGTTGGAATCTGGAGCTCTTTTGCCACACGGATAGCCAACAGGGCATCCTTTGCATCTTTAAACAAAGCATCCTGGGCCGCTGTCAATACAGTGGTGCGATCTATGATCCGGCGGTTCCCGGTACCACTGAACTCAAGCCGGGTGGATTCTTCCACAATCAAATCGTTTTTCTGATTTGTCCAGTTAGCATGATAAGCGAGTATTCCTGTATTACCGTCCTTCGTTTCCGTGATCTTATCTGTTTTGATCCAACCATAAGCAACCTTTTTATCTGCCTTTATTGCATATGAATTATTCCAGAAATCCAGCCCGTTCAAATTCTCATAATTAAACCAGATTCCCATATGATGCGGATGATCATCCGGTTCTCCCGGTTTGGGCATAAGCGGAAACCCTCTTGTAACCATAGTTCCTCCGGCGCTGTACACGGGATAAAGAATAGGCTTTTCAAGCGTATCGGGATACCTGAAACTTGTAAATAATTTCTGACCGATCATCACATCAATCTGATTGCCCTCTTTCTTAACCAGTTTTACCGGTAATGGCTTCTGTGCTATGGTGACTGAAATCATACAGGAAAAAACTATTACAGGGAGGCCCTTTGAAAAAAACTTCATGTTTAATTATTTATTGATCCCGGTAGATAATTAGTATTTAAACACTTTATTGCCCGCCATAACTTCCTGGCTTTTCTCATCGAATGTTGCCTTAAGCCCGGTATGAGAAGCCGCAGTTGTCATAATGTTTGCGATGGAATGACTATATCCTGCTTCAACCGGCGCATTAGGTTCTTTGCGGCTGATTACACATTCCATCCAGTTCCTTACATGGTTTGAAGTTAACCTGTCACCACCCGTGTTTGCCGAAGCCACAACCTGCTCTGTATTTCTCAAGCTCATTTCTTCCAGGAGGTTTGGCTTCATTTTCATAGCCTCTGCATGATTTTTTCGCAGACCGCCTTTTGGTGAAACCTTATTTGTATTCAGATTTAATTCTCCGCCATTTGAATAATATATTTCAGCAGGATTTTCATCGCCATTATGCATACGGGATCCGAAAGTTACCTGGAAACCGCTGTTAGGATCATTTTGAGGTCCATAATCAAACACGGCGGTGAGTGTATCCCAGTTGCGACGACCATCTTTCCAGACATATATACCGCCATTTGCAACTACAGACCTCGGATGTTTAAGCCCGGTGAACCAATGCACGGTATCGATCTGGTGACTCATCCACTGGCCGGGAAGGCCGGATGAGTATGGCCAGAACAGACGAAATTCAAGATAAATACGCGGATCAAATTTTTCAAATGGGCGATTCATCAGGAACCTCTTCCAGTCTGTATCTTTCTCCTGCAGTTGCTCCACAGTTGCAACACGGCGCCAACGTCCCGGCTGGTTTACATTCCATGTAAGCTCAACCATCGTAATATCGCCGAACTTGCCGGATTTAATAAATTCGTTTGCGGCATGATAATTATCGCCGCTTCTTCTCTGGGATCCGATCTGTACGATCTTCTTTGATTCTTTCACGGCCTTCATTGCAGCTTTGTTGTCGTCCATTGTTTCTGCGAATGGCTTTTCAACATATGCATCACAACCTGCTTTCACAGCTTCAATGGTATGCCCCGCATGCTGGAAGTCAGCGGTACTGATAAATACAGCATCAACTATTTTTTTGCTGTATAACTCCTCATTGTTCCGGCAAGCCACAATATCATGTCCCATTTTTTGTTTCCATACAGCTGAACCTTCCTCTCTCCTTTTGTTCCAGATGTCTGAAACAGCTGTTACATCAAAGTTCAGTTCTTTATAGTGTTCCATGAACGATGGAATATGTGAAGATCTGTGCCTGTCAGAAAATCCAACCACTCCAACTCTTACCCTGTCATTTGCACCGATGATCCTTCTATAGCTCTGTGCACTGAAACCGGCATTTGCGGCCAACACACCCGCACCCGCGAGTGCAGACTGCCTGATAAAAAAACGACGTGAATTTTTCATATGTTTTAAAATAAATATTAATGCAATCGGGATATTATATAATCAATCAGTTCTTTGTTTCCACGCTCCTTACACCAGTATTTCCACCACCCGCGAGAGTTAGCGTTATAGGCTTATTTGTTTTCCAGGCGCCACGGGTATAATCAGGGATATCAATCGTTCTTGACTTGTTTGCTACTGAACGCTCACTGAAAACGCCGACGGCACTCCAGGCTGCGGCATCATATACATCCTGGTCCAGTGGTAATCCATTTCTTAGACAATCGATTAATCTCCAATCCATAATAAAATCCATTCCGCCATGCCCGCCGATTTTCTTAGCTATTTCGCCAACATGCTTAACAATTTCCGGGGTAAATTTTTCCTGGATAGATTTCATCTGGTCTTCTTTAAGCCACTCGTGCCCGAAAGCAATTCTCTCCGGGGCCGGGTATTTACTGGCCATTCCTTTAGTTCCACTGATCAGGTGAATCCTCGAATAAGGCCTGGGTGAAGTTACATCATGTTGAATCATCATGGTCTTGCCTTTTGCCGTCTTAACCATGGTAGTATTCATATTGCCCCTGAATTTTGCATTACTGAATTCCTTGAAAAAATTATCCTTTGCTGCAAGATCCTTTGCCATTGCAGCCATCATAAAATCATTACTTGACATGGAAACCAGGTGTTCCATCCTGTCACCGCGGTTTATATCAAGGCATTGCGCAATTGGCCCAAGACCATGCGTTGGATAAAGGTTCCCATTACGTTTTGCATTTTCACGGAGGCGCCACATGTCGGAATACCCGTTTTTGTTAAAATTCAGGTCGCGCAGATCATGAATGTATGCCCCTTCTGCATGAACCAGTTCCCCAAACATTCCATTACGGGTCATATTCAGGGTCAGGAGTTCAAAAAAGTCATAACAACAGTTTTCAAGCATCATACAATGCTTTTTTGTTCTCTCCGAAGTTTCAACGAGGTCCCAGCATTCTTTTTCTGTTAGTGCAGCTGGTACTTCGGTAGCAACATGTTTGCCCTGGTTCATTGCATACAGGGCGATAGGAGTATGCAGGGACCAGGGAGTGCAACTGTAAACAAGATCAATATCATTAGATGCTGCCATTGCCTTCCAACCATCGTTACCGGTATATTCTTTTGCTTTGGGCAATCCGGCTTTTGTAAGAATTTCCTGGGCGGCTGTGATTTGTTCAGGTCTTTTATCACACAGAGCTGCAATCTCAACGCCCTCTATATACGACATCCGTTTAACCGCGCCGGGGCCGCGATTACCTAATCCAACGAAACCAATTCTCACCTTATTTAATTTGGGTGCAGCATAACCACACATATTGAATTGCTGAGATCCTGAGACCGGAATTATCTCCTGGTCATTTTCTTTAGCTTCTGCAATTGTAGAAACGCCGGTAGCAAGTGTGCCCATTCCTAACGTTATGTTCCTGATAAATCTTCGTCTGTTTGAACTCATTATAATTTGTTTGAGTATGATTTGTTGGAAGGCTAATGTAGGAATTATTACGGATTGAAAGACGTTAGAGTTAGAAACTCCGTTGCGTCATAATCACCCTGTTTTCAATATTGTGGATGATTGGGTCAGAAATACCGATACTAATCAAAGCGAAAAGGTTTTCGTAGAAATTTGTATGATTATTTCAACTCAGTGTTTACCCCGCTATTCGGGATAATCCGGTCTTTGGTTAAATCCTCTGGCAATTATACTTGCTATTACGAGCTGTGCAGCATGATAAATCATCAGTGGTAACAATATAACGCCCAGCAATGGTGAAGCACTGAATAAAACCTTCGACATAACAGTACCATGAACAAGCGACTTTTTTGATCCGCAAAAAACCGCTGTAATCGTATCCTCCTTGTTGAAGCCCAGCAAGCCACAAACATACCTGATGATAAAGTAAACAATGAAAAAAAGACCGATCATAGAAGCAGTCAGCACCACCAGTGTCAATAAATTAAAATTCTCAAATCTTTTGTTGAGAAATGATTCTGCAAAGGATGTATAGACAATGAGAAGAATGATGAACTGATCAAAGTATTTAAAATACTTTTTATGTTTTTCCGCAAAGGCTCCCCAATGTTTATTTAATAGCAAGCCTGCTATAACGGGTATGAGTACCTGTATAACGAGCTTTATAATCGTATCCCCGGTTCCTGTACCAATGTTGTCAGCATCAAGTACAAGATTCAGCCATAATGGTGTGATAAAAATACCTATCAGGCTTGAAATACTTGCATTGAAAATGGCAGCCACTAAATTTCCGCGGGCAATCGACACCATCACTACGGATGAAGAAACAGTGGACGGGAGTGCAGCCAGGAAGAACACCGCCAGCCAGATATCCCCGTAATTGGCTTTGTCGAATATCCACCGGGTGCATAAAATGATTACCGGGAATAAAAGAAAGGTTGATAGTTGAACTACCATATGCAATTTCCAATGCCTTAGTCCCGCTTTGAGTTTAACCTGGTCCAGTTTCAGACCGTAAAAAAAGAAAATGAGTGAAACACCATATCCCGCAAATTGTGAAAGTGAAAATCCATTGTATTCCATTGATCCCTGTGGCCATAGCCAGCCAACTACAATCATCAGGAGTAAGGCAATGACAAAACCATCAAGTCCCCCTTTTTTTAACACAGTAATAAAACCTGAACCATTGGGCATCGTTTTCTATTAGTATATTATTGCTTCTATTATTGCTTCCCTGATCTTATGATCGTGTCCGAGCAAAAATATACAAATAAGGCCAGAGCCAGGTATAAGGCTAAAAGCAAGATTACACGAAGAGCAAAAAAAATCTGCAAAATTCAATGTCTGCTCCTTCACAAACAGCATTGAATTTGCAGAATCTTTAGAAATACGTTAGTATCTCAGACTTCAAAGGGTAAATCATACTCCTTGCTTACGGGCCTGGAGCTTCGGGTTTTAACGACAACTTTTGCTTTCAGCGGGCTACCTGTAACCAGGTAATTTCTTATATATTGATCTTCATGGACGGCCCATGATTTATCTTCAAGGAAGTATTCGGACTCACCTGTTTTACCAGCTTTGTAAGCCCATTGTTCAACAATATTTGGTTCATAATTAATGATTATACCCATTGCATGAACCTGGAGTCCCGGGAGTGCAGCATTACCCAGCTCGCTGAATTTCAACACATGTACACGAAGCGATGAGCCATCTTCAAGATCTTTAACAGACCATTCGTCAATAACCGTAACCTGATTTGCCATTTCTTTATTGTTTAAACAAATCTACAACCGTAGATAACCCTGGTAATCCTTTACTGAGCCACCCGCAAATTTATTGAGTAGATAACCGGATAGATGAGAAAATAGTAAAGCAGATCAGAAAGCAAGTCGTTTTGTCGGCTTTACTAATGGAGTGGCAGTAAGTTTATCGGTTATCGCTTTTACTTTTGTTTCATCGCCGGCTGCTTTATAAAGTTTAAGTAAGCCTTCATATACCCGGGGTATATATGGATTCAGGGCCAATGCATTTTCATATTGCTTTGTAGCTTCGGTATTATTTTTTGATATCTCTGCTATATAACCTTTGGTATAGCTGAGTTGAGAAAGATAGAAGTCATCTCCTTTTGCTTCCACTTTTTTTGACAGGCTATCTGCCTCAGGAAGATATCCTGCAGTTGCTAATAAGCGAATATAACGGAGTTGATCTGTCCCTGCTTTCATCTTACCCGAAAGAAATGGTTTTATATAAACAGAAACAGAATCTGTATTTCCAATGGCCTGGTAGTTTTCTGCAATCTTGAGATAGTAATCGGATCTTGCACTACCTGAAGCGGCAAGTATACGCTGCGCTTCAAGTATCGTATTGATCGCTGCCTCATACATTGCATGTGCCGTTAAAGCATCAGCATATAGGTTCCTGTATTCAAAGTTCTGCGGTTTCTGTTCAACAAATTTTTTCAAACTCTCCACGGTTTCAGGATCGCCCAATATTGCCCGCACTGAAGCTGCATAAGCAAGCGCATCATCCCGCCTGTCCCGGAGATAAGTAGAAATAACGGAGCCTGATTTTCCATAGGCTTCGGCAACTTCAATTGATTCATTCATCATGCCATTGCGACGATACATTTCACGGAACTGCATATTTAATCCGGCGATCTCCTGGAAATCTGTTTCCAATTCTAATGCCTTTTGATAAAGTGCTGCCTGTTCAATAACTGCGTCCTTTGTATTCAACAAACCGGCTCCCTGCTTTGCATTTATTAAACGTGCATCTGCGCTGTAAACAGGCGCATAATTGGAATCTATTTTACCTGCTTTGTCCAGCCACTCTATTGCCGCGGAAAAATCTTTTGCATCTGACTTCAATTGCGCATAAGCAATAAACGCCGGCAAATATTTAGAATCATACTGAAGAGCTGTATCGAGATACCTCGCTGCTAATCCTGCTTCGCTGTTTCTTGCCCGGGCCGACATATTTACATAGATCTGTGACCAGTTACTGGCCATAGAGCTGGTATTGCCCGCCAGGTAAGCTTTTTCTTTTTTCACAAGTTTATCAAGGAAAGCATACATACCGGGATCCTTTGTTCTAAGATCGTTGGTAGTATTCATAGACTTGAAATCAAGTGGATGAACTTTCACCGGTTCAAAATAGGCAGGATAAGTCTGCGCGAAATATTCACTTTCATTATTCTGGGAATAATAATCGAGTGTACGCTTTTCTTTCATCGCGGTATAATAATGAGTGCGGATCTCCCTGTTTTCCTGGTCAGTTAGCACCCGGCCATGGAAAAGGTGAACGTATTCATGTAATATTACATTCCTTTCAAGAAATGCACCCCGTTCCACATATTCAATGGCAGCTGCACCACTTCCAACACCACGTATATCCATCCATTGCCTGTTATCAAATGTGGTCATATACCTGAATGATTGTTGGCCCATCGCAACAGCAAGGTCTATATGTAAAGGTGGTATCCGAAAACTATTTTGTTGTTTTGTACTTTTTCGTCGTCTGCAGTTGCATAATCAGCATAGGTCAGATTGGTGTGCCCATTGCCCCAATGCCAATGAGTTTGAAAATGCAACGGATTCACTGCCAGCGCAATTTCCCATTGCGCGGCCATTGCATTGAGCTGTGTAGCATCAATCCTGCGCCAGATCGCATACCCGTAGCTAAATCGCGCATCTGCATTGAAAGGATCCAACTCGAGTGATTTTTTCAACGGGGCTTCTGCTTTGTCAGGTTCCTGGTTCCAGAAAAAAACATCGGCCTCCAGCTGAAATGCGGAAGCATTGCGGATATTTTTTTTCTGCAGATTTTTTGCTATCGCCAGGGCTTGCGGATACCGCTTCTGAAGCAACAATGTACGGCCGAGCATCAACATTGCCCTATCGGATGAGGGGTATTTTTCAAGAAATGTAAGACAGGTTTTTTCAGCTTTTTGAAGTTCCCAGGCCTGTATTTCAAGGTATGCTTTTAACAAAACCGCCTTTTCGTTTACCGGCTGTTTCGACAGGACCCCGGTCACCAGTTTTTCACTTTTGTCAAATTCGTTTTGCAGGATATAAAAATCGGCCCGTAACAATTTTCTTTGATAATTATCAGGCATAACCTTCAACGCTGTCTCTGCTTCCCTCCACATGCCGAGCTCCAACATCTTAGAAACGGATTCGGGATCATTTTTAGAGGTCAGATTTCTGCGCACCTCGTCAAGCAATTTCATTGCACTGGCGGTGCTATCAGGACTAATGGTCTGACCCTGCAGTGAAAACATAATAAAGCTGCCGGCAATAACCGGCAGCCATGACTTTGAATATAACAATGGCATTAAATTTTAGCGCAGATTACCTGATTTCAAACTGATAATTTCCTGCCATAAGGTTGAAGCTTGTTTCGGCATTCAGCGTCTTTTCTAAGTTAAGGGACATTGTCGTATTGTTTGTTACAATTTTCCCGTTTTCAAAAAGTTTTTTTCCATTTGGCAACTGCAGTTTCAAGGTAGCAGTCGAGTTTGCGGGTATACTGATATCATATATGATACGGCCACCCGATTTTTTCCATGAAGAAATTATTTTACCATAAGGACCTGTATGAGTTGCTTCAAAAGCATTGAGGCCGTTTACAAAATTCGGTTGCAATAATACGTTCCTGAAGCCTGGATTTTTCTCATCAGGTTTAATACCACCAGGACCCTTAAATAACCATGCACCGATTTCGCCAAACATAATATGGTTTCTTGAGATATCTGACTTGGCATCGATGGGCCAGTTCTCATAAAGAGTGGTAGCACCATTAACAATCCACCATCCCCAGGAAGGAAAGGTTTCCTGCGAAGCAATTTTATATGCAACATCAGCATAACCATTTTCACTAAGTGCATTTAATATGGCTTTAGTGCCTAGTAAACCAACGTCGAGATGAAAGGCATCCTGCTCAACACGTTTGGCAAGGTTCGCTGCCACTTTTGCTTTAAGCGAATCCGGAACAACACCCCACATTAAAGGAACACTTAGCTCTGTTTGTATTCCTGAACCATAGATCCCGGTTTTTGCATCGAGGTATTTTTTATTGATCGCGTTTCTGATGCGTTTTGCCAATGCATTGTATTTTATTGCATCAGATTTTTTGCCCAGCAGAGAAGCAGTCTTCGCAAGAATATTTGCATCTGCATAATAATAAACCGATGATGTCAGTTCAACAGGAGCCTTGGATTTTACAGGCACCCAGTCACCGAGGCCCCAGGTAGTAAGACCATCCGGCGCCCGGCTGCTTATCTGATCAACGTAGCGCTTTATATTATCATAACAGTTTGCAAGTAAGCTGGCATCACCGTAGAACAGGTAAACATTCCAGGGTATCAGCGCTATCGTGCTTGTCCAGTCGGGTCCGTTCCCCCATTCATAACCCCAGCCACCCGTTGGAATGATAGAAGGCAATACACCATTTGGTTGTTGCTCATCCCTGTGGTCAGCCATCCATTTTTCATAAACCGTTATACCATCAAAATTATAAAGGCCGGTTTCAATGGCAATATGTGCGTCGCCTGTCCAACCGTTTTTTTCACGTTGAGGACAATCGGTGGGATAACCAAAAAGATTTGAGAGGTATGCATTGTTTGTTGCGCTCCAGATTTTATCGATGGTAGGATTGGAAGACCTGATGCTACCGGTTGGAGGCACATTGCTATGCATGAAATACCCGGTCAGGCTTTCTTTGGTAAGTGTGATTGGTTTATTGCTTGTTACTTCAATGTATTGAAATCCTTTATAATTGAAGTGTGGCATAAAAGTTTCGCTGCCTTTACCACTAAGAATATAAACATCTGTCTGGAAAGGATCTTTATCATCTGTTGGCCGGTAGTGAACATTGATGTTCGACATATCCACCCTTCCGTTATCATAAACCTGTTCTGCATGCCTGAGCCTGATAGTAGTACCCGCCTCGCCTTGCAGGGTGATTGAACTAACACCTGCAATGTTTCTTCCCAGGTCAAAAACATAAACAGTGTCACTTATTATTTTCAGGTTAGCCGCAGGAATTTTTTCAACAAGTTCTACCGGGTGCATCAGTTGCGAAACTATATTCCCGGAAGGAGCGGCACGATAAATAACATTCTTCCATTTGCTTTCATCAAAGCCGGTTTTGTTCCAGCCAGCCTGGATTAATCTTGCATCCTGGTGTTCAGCAGTATAAATGCTGTTGAAGATGACAGGCCCGGTTGAGGTCTTCCATTCTTTGCCAGATGTTATGGTTTCCTGGCTTCCATCCTCATAAGTAATCCGCAGGTCAAGGCAAAAAGCCGGACGAGCCCGCCAGGGAGCATGGTGGAAGTTCCAGACAGCAGTCGACTGATGGTTGTACCATCCGTTGCCAAGCATTACACCAATTGCATTATTACCCTGGCTGATTTGGTTCGTTACATCATAAGTAACATACATGTTGCGGCGATCAAACCTGGTGTACATAGGATCAAGGCGATGGTTGCCGATCCTTTCTCCATTTAAATATAATTCGTACAATCCCGCCACTGCTATATACGCCCTTGCGGATTTTATTTTTTTATCTACACCAAAATCTTTTCTGAACAATCCTGCCGGTTTAACATTCACATCAGCCAGGTCACTGATCCAGGATCCCTTCCAGTTCTTCATATCCATCATTCCTGTTTCGAAGCTGCTGAATGCAGCCTTAGAATTTTTTCCGGCCTTGTCTATGCTTATGACCTTCCAGTAATATTTCGTAAAGGGCTTTAGCGCCTCTCCTTTATAGGTCACCAGGCAAGCTGCACCATTTGACCTGGAGGCGGGCAATTGCCAGACCTTTTTTTGCATCAGTGAATCAGTTGCCACTGTGATTGAATAAGCTGTTTGCAACGCGCCTTTCCGGCTATCAGCCAGGCTCCAGGAAAGCCTTGGATGATAAGAATCGACACCGATGGGACTGACCAGGTACTCACATTGCAGGTTGATCGGTCGGTGTTGACTATAAATGTTTATCTGAACACCGAAAAAAATGATCAAAAAAAAGATAGCTCCCGGACCGGAATAAAACCTTGTGAATTTCATATAACCTGGAATTTTGATATACTGCAAACGAAGCTGAGATAATATTATCAGGCAGAACGATTGAAAATTTATGGCAACAAGATAATGAAATATTAAGCATCAATTTCCCCGGATCGCAGTATAGCCAGGCCATTAAGATGAAAGCTCAAATATTTTTTTCACTAAGTTTGACCATCCAAACTATTAACGTTTATGAAAAAGTTTCCCCCCCTGGTGTTCACTTTGCTGCTTGCATCATCTTTAACCGCGCAACAAAGACAGGCGCGGAATGCATTGCCTGCAGCTACTGACGGGCCTGCAGTGTCAACACCAACTGCACAAGCAGCGCCTTCACGTGATGAGAAACCCTCTCCTACCAATCTTGTTTTTAATCCTGAGTCATCAGTAACAACAACACATGAGGTAACAATAAAGGGACAGAGAATACCTTATAAAGCTACAGCCGGCACTATGCCCGTTTGGGACGAAGATGGCAAAACGATTGCGGGTCTTTTTTATACATTCTATGAACGTACTGATATAAAGGATAGGGCCAGTCGTCCGCTTGTGGTGTCTTTCAATGGCGGACCAGGATCAGCATCTGTATGGATGCATATCGCATATACAGGACCTGCATTGCTTAATATCGACGATGAAGGTTATCCTGTTCAACCATACGGCTTCAAAGAAAACCCTCACTCAATCCTTGATGTCGCCGACATCGTTTTTATCGATCCTGTTAATACAGGATATTCCAGGATGATGAAGGACGCACCAAAAACAAAGTTTTTCGGTGTGAATGCTGATATTAAATATCTGGCAGAATGGATCAATACTTTTGTTACCCGGAACAATCGCTGGGCATCTCCCAAATATCTGATCGGGGAAAGTTATGGAACAACCAGGGTTTCAGGACTTGCGCTTGAACTGCAGGAAACTCAGTGGATGTACTTTAATGGTGTTGTTCTTGTGTCTCCAACCGATCTTGGAATTGAGAGAGGAGCACCGGTTGACGCGGCACTAAGGCTTCCCTATTTTGCTGCAACGGCATGGTACCATAAAAAACTGCCCGCAGATCTTCAGCAAAAAGATCTGAGCGCTGTGCTTCCAGAAGTAGAAGCCTTTACTATGGACGAACTTGTAGCAGCTATGAGCAAAGGCTCCCTGCTTACAGCGGATAAGAAAAAAGCAATCGCCGCAAAAATGGCCAGGTATTCAGGGCTGTCTGAACAAGTGATTCTTCAGAACAATCTTGATGTCTCTACCAATTTATTCTGGAAAGAATTGCTGAGAGATAAGGGTTTCACTATCGGAAGGCTCGATTCAAGATATCTTGGGCTAGACAAACAGGATGCCGGTCTCACACCGGATTTTAATGCAGAATTAACCTCCTGGCTGCATTCGTTCACTCCTCCTATCAATATGTACATGAGGGAAAAGTTGAATTACAAGACTGATTTCAAATACAATATGTTCGGACCGGTAAGACCATGGGACAATACAAATAACAGGACAGGCGAAAATCTTGGGCGGGCAATGTCATCAAATCCCTACCTGCATGTAATGGTTCAGTCAGGCTACTATGATGGTGCCTGCGATTACTTTAATGCAAAATATAACATGTGGCAGATTGATCCTTCGGGCCGGCTCAAAGATCGGATAAGTTTCCAGGGTTATCGCAGCGGTCATATGATGTATCTGCGTAAAGAAGACCTGGCAACCAGTAACGAGCATATCCGCCAGTTCATAAAACAATCAACACCAAAACCAGGTCAGCCTGCTCAGTATAAGGCGGCTTTTTAATAATATAGGAGCTTAAGCCATATCTTGTAGGCTAAACCATATTTTGTATTTCTTTACCAACTCAAAGTTATTTTTTATATGAAAAAGTTTTTGATTTGCGCGGCCGCTGCTTGCGTGATATCTGGGTTCAATCAGGCAGAAGCAAATGTTAATGGACCTGCGGCTGATACTGCAACCAATGCAACGCTGGTTGTTCCAAAAGGTTTCAAGGCGACCATTGTTGCTGAAGGTTTTGGTGGCGCCAGGCATATTGTGGTGACCAAACAGGGCGGTATCTATGTAAAGTTGTCCAGGCTCAAGGACGGCAATGGTATCTTTTATCTGAAAGACACCAATGGGGATGGGGTAATCGATGTTCAAAAAGGATTTGGTAACTATCCCGGCACAGGCATAACAATCAAAAATGATTACCTATATGCATCCTCCAATGATGATGTTTTCCGCTACAAACTTGACGCAAAAGGTGAAGTGATCAACCCCGATCAACCGGAAAGAATCATTACCGGACTGGTAAATCATAACCGCGACAATGCCAAACCACTGGCCGTTGATGATAATGCTAATATCTACGTAAACGTTGGATCTTATAGCAATTCCTGCCGGATTGATGAAAAATCCAAACAGGCTCCAATGCCGTGTCCCCTGCTCGATTCGGTTGGTGGCATATGGGTGTTCAAAACCAATAAGCTGAACCAGACAATGAGCATGGCCAACCGGTATGCAACCGGCTATAAAAATTCGGTAGCCATTGATTGGAACGATAAAACCAAATCACTGTTTCTCCTTGAGCATGGCCGCGACAGACTTGATGATTATCCTGAATATTACACCAAGGAAGAAAACACCCTTTTGCCTGCAGAGTCAATGTATGAAATTCACAAAGGCACGAAGGGTGGATGGCCCTATTCATATTTTGATCATAAAAAGGGCAAGTCCATACTTGCCCCGGAATATGGTGGAGATGGTAAAAAGGAGGCAACCGTTAAATCACCGGCACCTACAGTTTATTTTCCTGCGCATCTTGCACCAAATGCCCTGCTGTTCCACACAGGAAAAGGCTTGCCGGCAAAATACAAAGACGGGGCTTTTGTGGCATTTCATGGCAATTCTGCGGAATTGAAAAAAGGCTATTTGGTCGGTTTCGTTCCTTTCCAGGGTAATAAAGCAGCCGGCAAATGGGAGATTTTTGCAGACAATTTTACTTCACCCAATAACCCTCACAGGCCCTGCGGCCTGGCTGAAGCACCAGATGGATCGATTTATATAACTGATGATACCAAGGGAACGATATACCGGATCAGCTACGGTAAATAATAAGGACCTGGCTGGCTGAAATAAATTTACAGTTTAACAGTTTAAAGGGGATGCCGGTGCATCCCCTTTTTCTATCCGGGGGATTTAAACTTAAATGAATACCATTAAAGACTTTGACAGACAGCCCCGGCAGACAAAATCATATTTGACCGGAAGGATCAGTTTGTGAATAATAACAAGTATTTTTCAGGTTGAGGTTCGCTTAAATATTAGAACCAATAAATCATTAATTGTATCGTATGCCCGTGAACGTATCCAGAAAGAATATCTTATTTGAACCTGATTCAAGCAGGGTTATAGCAAGGTTATTGTATACTAATAAAGAAAGAAGTATCGATCTTATCAAACAGATCATGGCGCTCTCTCCGAAGAGACAACAGGAAGCGCTTACCGAAGTGTTACGTGATTACTCAAAACGCCATCGCAGCATCTCAAAGATTTTCGAAAAACATTTTAATAAGGTAGCTGGCTTGCTGGGACCTGAAAATATTGATACAGATTTATTTACAACCAGTCAAAAAGTACTGATCGGCGCTTATTGTACCATGGAATACAGTATTGAAGCCGCTGCCTTTTTTAATCCATCGATGGTAGAAGATCCGGATCAAAGTGGTCTGTCTCAAAATCAGAAACGGGTTATCATCAGTTTCAGGGCAACCGGTGAGGGACATATTTCTTCTATTGTTTTCAGATCAGGTATCATTGATAGTGACAACACTATCATTGTTGAACAACCGGGTAAAATGCTCGATGCACCTGACCATGTAAAGAGCTATCTGTATCACAAGAAATCATTCCGCGAGAAACTAGAGGAGATGCAGGATTGCAGCAGCCGGGCATTTTCGATAATGATGGAAAAACTCGGGGAAACTTTTACCTACGAGGAGTTGAAACAGTATATTGAGGAAACCAAACAGCAGGTGCATGATACCGGCTCTCTTGTTTTGCTTAATGAAATGACCTGGTTGGCGAAATCGCATTATGAAATGGATTTTTCTGTTGACACATCCATTTCAGAGCGGGTAATTTTTCCAATAGCCGAAACCGAACAAAAAGGTATTGAAGATGCCAGATTTGTGAAGTTTACCGACGATGATGGTGAAGTAACTTATTATGCAACCTATACTGCTTATGACGGCATAACCATACTGCCTAAACTTTTAGAGACCAAAGATTTTTATCATTTCAAGGTTTTACCAATTCACGGTGAAGTTGCACAGAACAAAGGAATGGCATTGTTTCCCCGGAAAATAAATGGCAAATATGTGATGCTTTGCCGGATAGATGGAGTAAACAACTATATATCTTTTTCAGATAACATCAATGTATGGCGCAAGGCAGACATTTTACAAACGCCAAAATTTCCTTGGGAATTTGTTCAGATGGGAAATTGCGGTTCGCCTATAGAGACCCCCGAAGGATGGCTCGTAATAACTCACGGAGTTGGGCCAGTGAGAGAATATGTTTTGAGTGTTTCTTTACTCGACCTGGAAAACCCGGAGATTGAGATCGGAAGGCTTGAAACGCCGTTGATTGCTCCTAATGAAAAAGAGCGGGAAGGTTATGTTCCAAATGTTGTGTATTCATGTGGCTCGCTTATACATATGGGCAATCTATATATACCCTATGCAATGTCTGATTATGCTTCAACTTATGCCACGGTAAATATGGAAGAATTGATTAAAGCGTTGAAACGGACAAAAGTAACAGCTTAGATACTGAGAATCTGCTGATATACCTGCAGATAATCTTTTGTCATCTTTTCGCGGGAAAAATACCTTGCCACATGTGTACGGCAATCCAACCTGTTAAGCTCTCCCAGGCGCTTTGCAGCATCGACGGCTTCATCAATATTGCTAACCAGGAATCCTGTCTGTCCGTCGATGATCAATTCAGGCATCGCGCCCCTGTTGAAAGCTATCACGGGAGTGCCGCAACACATTGCTTCAGCAACGCTTAACCCAAATGGTTCGTCAAAACTGATTGGATGTAAAAGAGCCATGGCTTTACCAAGGACTTCGTTTCTTTTTTCAGGTCCGCAGTTTCCAATATATAATACCTGCTCGTTATCAACGAATGGTTCAACCTTTTCTTTCCAGTAGTTTTCATCCTGTATCAGCCCGGCGATAACGAGTCTCAGCCCGGCGCGCCTGGCAATTTCAATTGATTCTGAAGTTCCTTTATGCGGATGTATCCTGCCAAAAAAAAGAAGGTAATCTTCAGGATGCTCATTCAGGTCGAATTTCGTGGTATCAATACCGTTATATACCGTGGCTATATAACGCAGGGTTTCATTTCTGTCAGCGTTGCTGATGGAAACATAATGGGAATTGCCATTGTATTTTTTATATACCGGTATTATAAGGGGTGATGAAAAACCATGTATAGTTGTGACTACGGGAGTATTGATAAGTTTTGAATAAGTAAGCGGCAGAAAATCGTAATGATTATGTATGATATCGAATTCTGAAGCTCTTTCCATCAGGTTGCTGATATGAAGTGATTCATTCACTTTCACATCGGCAGCCGGATCATCGCCATATGGTTTTGGAATTACAGAAGCCAGCTTACCTGAGGTTATCGAATTACCCGATGCAAAGAGGGTGACATCCTGCCCCGCTCTTACCATTCCTTCAGCTACAGAGGAAGCAATCTGTTCCCAGGGCCCGTACTTTTCCGGTGGCGTTCTCCAGGCTAACGGAGAAAGAATCGCTATTTTCATATTAGTTTAACTGTACTTAACTATTATTTTTACAGGGCTTCCCAAACTTCATCAAGGCCCTAACCACTCATAACTCATAACTTAACTAACCACTAACCACTCACAACTCACAACTGGTTTTCAGTTATCGCTGTTATAAAAATCTTCGAATGCTCTCAACACTGTAAGATGTGAGATGAGATAAGCAAGCGTACTTTCAGCACCCTGGTTGCGGTTCACACCATAACTTTCAAGTCCATCACAACAACCTTTTGTTTCGAAATCATATAAACTCATCCTTAGATCATTTTCCCCCAGGAACCACATAAAGGAAGTATACAGTTTTGTAAGATATTGCTTGTCTTTTGTAAGCTCATATGCCTGGTGAAACATCAGCACCATAGCCAGCGCATCCAACGGCTGCTGTGCGAACATAGATTGGGTACCATCGCGGAAATACCATTGCTGGTTGCCAATGATTGATAAATATCCCTGGCTCATCGTTTTTTCGGCCAGGAAGTGCATACTTTCAATAGCTACATGCCGCACCTTATCATCGTTCAGGATGCCCGCTGCATGAAGTAGTGCATTTGGTAACATTCCATTATCATAAGCGAGTAAACTTTCAAACCAGTGCCAATCATCCGTCCGGCATTTGGCATATTCATCGATGAGTACAAAAGCCATGCTTCTCAGTCTTTCAATCATTCCGTCGTCCGTCGGATTAGCGCGCAGATAATAGCTGATACCGATCATCGTGTTAGCAATACTGCGGATAGATTTAAGCTTCTCAAAGTTTACTGCAGCCTCAAAAAAGATTTCTTTGCCAGATTGATAATAGGCATCGTTAGGGGCATTACCAATCAGGAAACCGAGTGACCAGATTGCGCGTCCGAAAGAGTCTTCTGACCCTATCTCATCAAGAAAGTTACGGTTGAAGCTTAAAAAATTCCGAAAAGTTCCATCATCATTTTGCATGTAATGAATATAACTAAGGTAGATGGGTGACAATGCAAGTGCCAGCGGGTGTTTCTTTTGTTTGAATGCCATTAGCACCATCAGCAGCGCTCTTGCATTATCATCCAGGCAATAGCCTTCTTTCAGATTTGGAATCCCGAATTTTGCGTGTTGGATAATACCCGTATCGTCAGTCATACGTTTAATATGATCAAGTGTAAAGGGTGGCAACAACTGGGGATCAAACAGCGCTTCTTTTTTCATCGGCCTGGTGATATGTTCACGCAGTATTGTCTCCAGGGTTTCGTGATATCTTTCGCCAATATTCGGCCATGTGATCTCACGTCCATAGTCATACGCTTTTTTCCGTAGACGGAACATCTCCTGTGGTTTATCGAGTAGTTCCATCAGGATAGAAGATAAACCGACGGAATCATTGAAGTCGAATAATCGTCCGCGCCCATCTGATAATAACTCTTCCGCATGCCAGTAAGGCGTAGAAATAACAGCAGCACCGGCTCCTACTGCATAAGAAAGTGTACCGCTGGTTATCTGTGCCTCGTTCAGATAGGGTGTTATATAGATATCTGAAGCAAAAAGATATTTGAATAACTCTTTCTGATTAATAAACTCATTAAGAAAGAGAACGTGCTTTTCGAGTTTCAGATTTTTTATTAATCGCAGCAGGTAGATCCGGTATTCTTCCCCTGAATGACGTAATACGGCCGGGTGTGTTTTACCAAGGATAATATATATAGTTTCAGGATATTTTTCCACCACTGCAGGCAAAGCTTTGATAACCGTTTCAATGCCCTTATTGCGGCTTATAAACCCAAAGGTCAGTAGTACCTTTTTGTTTTCAAGTTTGAATTCTTTTTTGGTTGCGACCTGGTTAAACTGAAGATCAGGTACTCCATGTTCGATGATCTCAATTTTCTCGGCGGGAATCTCATAGATTTCGGTTAAAAACTCAACCGCCTTATTACTCATCACAATCACCTTTTCGGCCATCTTGCAAATCTCTGAGAGAATTGCTTTTTCGTTATAAGATGGAGTTTTCAGCACAGTATGAAGTGTTACGATCAACGGTATCTCAAGCCGGTGTAACAACGGGAGTATATAGACGCCGTTCTGTCCGCCATAGATACCATATTCATGTTGCAGCACACACACATCTGCACCTGTTATATTTATAAACTTTGCAGCTTCTATATATTCACCCTGTTGTTCCTGGGCAATAACAAATTTGACTTCATCCGGATAGTCATACTCTTCCTCAATATCATTCATCGCGATAACCACACCGGTATTGGAAGGGCCGCCTCCCTCTTTACAGTCGGTTAAAGAATGATAGAGGTTCCGCGTAAATGTCCCTATTCCGCATTCTCTTGGCGGATAACTTGCTATAAATGCGATTTTCATGCTTATGTATTGATTAGGAATTGCAGTAATACTCATAACACCGGAGGCCGGAATATGTTATAAGTCAGTGTGACGGTGTGAAAAAAACAGGCAGATTACGTGCGCAGACAGCATCTGCCGGGCTGAAATGAAGGCCGCGTACGAAGAATAAATCGGTTCCAATAGTTTTAAGTCTACTGGGCCACAACGATCCGGTCCCGAAGTTAGGGTTACGATGGTGAGGTCGGTAAGGGTTCGCGAATTGTTACGACGATACGATTACGACGAAATTATAGGTCCGAAATGGCAATACGTTATAGTCTGCCCCGCAAAGGGGAAGTAGACCGGTCAGAAGGAATCGTAACTTTTAGATCTTTTCTGTTGCAGCGAGTTTCAGCCTGGTGAATTCCATTCCGCTGAAAATTCTTGCCAAATTAATATCTCCTGACTTTTTATAGCTTTCCATATTAGTCTCGTTCACAATTCTCCAGAAGTTCTTTGATTTCAACTCTGCATAATCTGCAGTTTTGATAAACATACCCAGGATAGTATTCCTGGTTTTGAAACTGATCTGAACCGGGGATTTGTCAAGCGTAACATCGGACAGGAATTTCTCAATCTGGTCATTTGTCATATAAAATCATTTATTTTTTGTGGGCTAATTCAGGATCCGCGTTGTGATTTTGATCTTTTAATCTAAGCCCTGCATTGAAGATCAATGACTTAGGGTCCTGAGAACGCCTAAATATACGCCTTTTCAGCCAGATTTTGGCATCAAACTGTTCGTGGGCCTGATAAAGACGTACATTTTCCACACAAAACGGGCGATTTGTGAGGGCCATGAACCAGTGATTATTGCATTCCTACGTATTATTTTGTGATTTTCTACGTTATTGTACCTAAATCCCAACCCCTTGAAAAAAGTCTACTCTTTTTTTATTGCCTCCGCCTGGCTTACCCTGGCTGTGGCCCAAACTTCAGCCCCGGATACAGGAGGCCTGAAGGAACAAAAGGATAAAGTCATATTTGCTTCGACTATCCTCAAAATTGAAAATCTCGGAGAAAACATCAACTCTGATCTGCATGAGCTGAGACCAACTATTTCGGCCGACGGCAACCTGCTTTTCTTTATAACAGAAAACCATCCTGCCAATACAAAATATAGTTCTATCCCGAACTCGCAGGATATCTGGTATTCAGAAAGGGACAGCCTCGGTCGTTGGAGCGAGGCACGACACCTCAGAGATCCAATCAATACAGTCTTTTATAATGCAGTGTACTGGATATCCCCCGATAAAAACAGGATATTGATTCGGGGCGCCTTTACTGAAGGTGGATTTGAAGGTAAAGGAGTAAGCATGAGTTATCGCAAAAGAAATGGAAAATGGAGTAATCCACAGATGCTTCAAATCCGCGGATACCATAAATACGATCGCGGTCTCCAATCGGGTGCTTCAATGGCCAACGATGGGCAGACTTTATTGTTTTATATGACACCCGACGAGAAGAGCAGCTTTAATGATATGTATGTCAGTTTTCTCCAGGAAGACGGGACCTGGTCTGAACCAAAAAGTCTTGGTAAAAAACTCAATCTGCCAGGTAAAAATGAAATGACACCTTATATCGCTTCTGATGGAGTAACCTTATATTTTAGTAGTGACCGCCCCGGTGGTCTCGGCGACAATGATATCTGGATGACCAGGAGGCTTGATAAGACCTGGCAGAAATGGAGTGAACCGGTGAACCTCGGAAGCCCGATCAATACACCTGACTGGGATGCTTTTTTTACATTGGACGCAGGCGGTGAGTATGCTTATCTCACCACAAAACTGGATGGTTTCGGGGAAAGCGATATCGTGAGAGTTAAACTATTGGAAAAAGAAAAACCAAACCCGGTGTTACTGGTGAGCGGAAACGTATACAATCAGAAAACGAAGCAACCGCTGAGTGCCTCGCTTGTTTATGAAACTTTGCCTGATGGGGTGGAAGCCGGCAATGGCATATCCAGTGAAGTGGACGGTTCTTTTAAAATCGTTCTTCCTTATGATAAGAATTATAGTATCCGCGCAAGAGCAGATAAGTTTTTCGCAGTATCAGAGAATCTGAATCTTGACTCACTGGTAAAGGCCGGTAATCGTGAAATACACAAGGATCTTTATCTTGTTCCCATCGAAATTGGCCAGGTTGTTCGGTTAAACAACGTGTTCTTCGATTTTGATAAAAGCTTTTTGCGTCCTGAATCTTTTGTTGAACTCGACAGGGTTGTTACTCTGCTAAGTGAAAACCCCGCTATCGAAATTGAAATGAGCGCACACACAGATAGCAAAGGTTCGGATGAATATAATTTCAAATTAAGTGACGATCGGGCAAGATCGGTGCGGGAATATATTCTTTCAAAGGGTATTGCACCAGCCCGGATCATTTCTCAGGGCTATGGCGAAACAAGACCTGAAGTACCGAATGACACTGATGAAAACCGGCAGTTGAACAGAAGAGTGGAATTCAAGATCCTTAAGAACTAATTTATGAGAGCTTGAGTTCAGTGGTGAGTCTTCGATCGGTTTCATCGATATCACCTTATTAATAACTTTGTGAAAAAGCCACATGCAGTGATACCATTTACCCCAATGGACCTTTTGAGTTCACTGGTGAGTCTGGTACTGTATGG